>OKWR01002018.1_pt1 | contig 11939 bp, 8 predicted proteins | sample 1607101 | NCBI WGS metagenome assembly OKWR01 (sample SAMN04414076, study PRJEB24778) | human gut metagenome | material: faecal | host: Homo sapiens
TCCACAAAAGCCTGCATACCGTTGAGCAACTCTTCCACATTCTCGCGGCGGGCCAGATCTTCGGGATCCATAGAACGTGTCAGTTCACGAGCAATGCCACTCTCCTTAATCATGCTCTCGGCCAACACATAAGCGTTTTCCTTAGTCACCCGTTCCTGATAGCTTTCTATAAAGCCCCGAAAAGCCAGCAGCTTGCCGGCGGTACCCTTAGTCAACGAAGGCAGATAATCGGACAGGTTGCAAAGCACCTCCCACAGACTCACTTCGGCCTCACGGGCAGCACGACGCACTTTCTCCAGAGTGGTCTGCCCGATACCGCGCGCCGGATAGTTGATGATGCGCTTCATGGCTTCCTCATCATCGGGATTGACCAGCACCCGGAAATAGGCGATGATATCCTTGATTTCCTTGCGCTGATAGAACGACAGACCGCCGTAAATGCGGTATGGCATTCCCTTTTTGCGGAAGGCCTCCTCAAAGATACGGCTCTGCGCATTGGTACGATAGAGAATGGCAAAATCGGAATAGTTCATCTCACGGCTGCGCACCAGCTGACTGATGCGAGAAGCCACCAGCTCACCCTCTTCCAAATCGCTGTATGCACTGATTACCTGTACAGGTTCGCCGTGCTCATTCATGCTGTATACATCCTTGGCTATCTGCCGGCGGTTGTGCTTGATCAGACTGTTGGCGGCATTGACAATCACCTGGGTGGAACGGTAGTTCTGCTCCAGTTTGAAGATGCGTGCCTGATCGTATTGCTTCGTGAAGCCCAGAATATTCTCAATCTCCGCCCCACGAAAACTGTAGATGCTCTGCGCATCATCGCCCACCACACAGATGTGCTGATGCCCTCCGGCCAATTGCCAGATGATAGCATGCTGGGCGTAGTTCGTATCCTGGTACTCGTCAACAAGCAGATAAGCAAAGCGGTTGCGGTAACGCTCGCAAATGTCGGGATGATCGCGGAACAGAAGATAGGTGTACAACAGCAGGTCGTCAAAATCCATCACGTTCGACTGGCGACAGCGGTCGCAGTATTCCTGATAAACCTCCGCCACCCGGGGCATATTCATCGTCGCATCGGCCCGCAGACATTGAGTAGAACGGGCATAGTCTTCAGGGCGCACCAAACGGTTCTTGGCACGCGAAATCACGGCCAGCACCGACGAGGGTTTGTATTGTTTCTCATCCAGCGCCTTATCCTTCAGAATATTCTTGATAAGGGATTTGCTGTCGCTGGTGTCGTAAATGGTAAACGAAGGCTTGAAACCTATAGCCTCGGCCTCGGTTCGCAGAATGCGGTAGAACACAGAATGGAAGGTGCCCATCCACAGACGGGCAGCCAGTTCGGGTTCTACCAGAGTGGCAATACGCTCGCGCATCTCACGGGCGGCCTTGTTGGTAAAGGTCAGCGCCAGAATGGAACTGGGATGCCAGCCCTGCTGCAACAGATAGGCTATCTTGCAGGTCAGCACACGCGTCTTGCCCGATCCGGCTCCGGCAATCACCAGGCTCGGACCGTCAATATAGGTTACAGCCTCTCGCTGGCTGTTGTTCAGGTCATTCAAAAAATCACTCATCTTGATTCTAAAGATTAGGAAATATATACATCAGACAAGAATAAGACTGCGCTCCCATCAGATAAACCAGAATCCATCCGGCATACTCGCCCAGCCCACAATATACAGACTGCACCACTTCATGAAAGGTACGCAAGGTATTGCCGATTATACCATAGGTAATCGAAATCAAAACTAATGCCAACATACAAGCCGGCACTAATCCTACACTAAAAGGTGAAGGAAAAACACGCCCGGTAACACTCACCAGAATTCCTTGAGGAAACAGGACCAATACCAACATCATTATGACAAATAAGAGGGTTAGCAAAAAAGTGAACCACAAAGCCCGGCGCTGTCGAAAAGAAAGAGGAACTCCTTTCATCCCTAAAGAAAGACGAAGTAATGCCCTATCCAGTCCCGAACGCTTGAATGTTCCCCAACTCAGGAAGAAACCGATGAGGTAAATCAGGGGCTCATGCAACACATTGGATGCAGCATTCAGAAAAGACCAACGCAATCCTTCCGGTGAAAGAATATTATTGATGGGATATCCTGCTGTTGAAAAGACTAAAGAAGAAATAACCAGCAGAATATGCACCAACACTTCAACCAAAAATATAATATTGGCAACTTTATTCATCATCTGCTTCAAGCTTATCCAAATTAAGAATACCTAATTCCAAGGCACGAACAACCAGACGAGTAGCATTTACCCCCATTCGGTCGCCTGAAGGGAACAAACGGCTGATCAGCTCGTTCTGCCTCTTCTCCAGACTCTTTACTCCAAAAGGCATTCCCTTCAGATTAGTAATGGCTTCCTTGGTATACCCCAATGCCAGATGACGCAAAAAACGCTCGTCATACTCGTCTATGTCATAATCAATCACCGCGTCCTGGCGCTTGTTGTCATTCAGCACCGCCTGACGGAAACGCTCCACGATCTTTTCCAGAATAGGTTGGTTAAAAACATAACGGCGTCCGTCCATCACCTGACGCACATCATTCTTCGTAAGCAGTTCACCGCTCTTGAGAATGATACCGTCGGTACCGGCAGCCAAGGCATCAATCCAAAGGCGTTCGTTCAATACCTCGCCCGTAAAGATCAGAATATGCAAATCCGGATATTTCCGGCGTACCTGGCGGCAAATATCCACACCAATCGTTGTAGACCCTCCCAGTCCCAAGTCCAACAACAACAGATCGGGTACCTGTTTTTCTATAAGTACCCAGAAATCGGCCTCATTCATAGCCGTACCCACCACTTCTGCCTCGGGAATTTCTGTACGGAAAATCTCTTCCGTTCCCTTCAGCTCTAATTTTACATCCTCAACAATAATTACTTTAAAAGGTTTCATGCTTCATTAATTCTTTTTGGGTATAGTAAACCAAATACGGGCCCCAGCATGGGTTTTCTCTGCATTAATACGACATCCGCAGAAATTCATATAAGTATCGTGTTCCCGAATAATCTGTTTGCAGATCAAATATGGTATGCCTCCTCCTTCAGGCATAAAGAGTTCCTCAAGCTCAGCCGAACTGTATATCGGGCGAGGATCATCAAAAATGAAACGGGCAAAATCCCCTTCGTCATGCAGAGACAATGAAAAAACGGTACCCGACAAATGTTCGTTACGGTCAAGCGCCGCACAAAACAGATTTTCCAACAGATATAGCAGCATTTCCTCATCGCCCCGAATGATACAAGACTCCGACTGAACCTCAACACAAGCCTCAACTCTACGTTTCCGAGCCATCTTGGCAAACAGCTGCAAAGCCTCTGCCAGCAAATCAGTTGCCAGAAAGTCACGACGCCGGAAGTTTATGGCATTCAGCTGGCGTTCGGCCTGTTGGAACAACATGGAGTAAATGGAACGATAAAATACAATAAGTTCCTCCAGGTTGGCAGTCATCATTCGGCGTTCGGCAGGATCTGCTGTTTCCTGCAATTTCAACAGCAGCTGCCTGATACGACTCGGATAATACATGGATTCGTGCTTGATGGAAGAAAGACAATTGTCCAATATCTGATTCTGCACATAAAGCGCATCCTCCTCATAACGCACACGGTCGCATTCATCACGGGCCAAATCTATATTCTCATATTCACGACTCACCAGAAGAATTTTCTGATAGAGAATAATGGAAAAACAACGGATAATGAATTTGTCGAGCAACATGTCGGCTTCCTGTACACTTGTGCGGTCCACATTGAGCAACACTGCCCCAATCGGTTTGGTTACACCCTCAGAGGAACACACATAAAGCGGATAAACATTAAAACCGGATACTTGCTCTACAGGCTCCAATGTATGCACCACCCGTTCCATCAGTTCATCTACCAGAAACAGTTCCGGAATCTCTCCACTCGTGAGACGCACCAGTTCTGACTGGTCTTCACGCAACAAGAGCAAACGCACGCCATGCACCTGATGAATTTCATTGAAACCATGCCAGAGCAGATCCAGCATTTCCTGCAGTTTTTCGGGAATCTTCTCTTGAGAAATATCCTGGAAACGGGCATACAGAGTATTGTTGACCTCCGTAATCTGCTGCAAATTCAACTGAAAAGCTATGCGTTTACGGAAATACAGGATATAGAACCCCACCATGGCTACCAGCGAAGCAAAAACCAATAGCACAATACTGGTCTTAATATTGTTTTGAGAAACCTCCAACGCCACACAATATTCTGCCAACGAAGCATCCTGCCCCAATACCTTATAGAGCTGAGTATACACACGGTTGTTATAGTAATAACGCCCCCAGTCATGCAGATTCATGGCAGCTATGGCCGTTTCATTTCGCAACTCCAAGAGCAGAGTATAGTCCATTGGTATGTGCTGCTGACACCATTTTACCTCAAGCGGAATAGAAATAAACTCAGGCTTATAGGAAAACAGATGTTCGGTGCTCTTGGGATAAAGGCGTGCGTAAAAACGATTAATGCAAGCGAAAGCCGAATCGGAATAGGCCATTGCTTTTTCATATGCACGATCGTTGTTGGCAAAATAAAGCGAATCGGTCCACGCTGTAGCTTTCTGGATATTGGGATCTATACGCACGGACAATGTTTGCGGACCACGTGCCCCCTGGCGCTCACGGGCTACTGATGAATCATGAGCACCTGCCAACCCAAATGAAAGACAAAACAGCAATAACATCAAATCCCGTTTTATCCCTTTAGGCAAACGGAAACAAAAACGACTACCTTTTCCCAACTCACTCTCAATCAGAAAACGGCACACTTGAAAAATTGGATTCGTTTTACGGTATTTCTCAATAATGCCCTTACAGTTCATCAAACCGAATCCCTGTCCTTTTCGACTGTCATTCTGTTTGTGTCCAATACGACTGCTGTCATAAACCTTATTTTCCAGAATCATCTTTACATCTTCCTCAGACATACCTTCTCCTGTATCACACACGGCAATCTCGACATACTGTTCTCCGTCACAAACTTCCACAGAAACTTTTCCGCCATGTTCCGTGAATTTCCGTGCATTATCCATCAATGTATTTATCATGAAAAGCGTCAGCGCCTTGTCTGCCTTTACCCATAAATCAGTTTGCGGCACAAACAATTCCAACCCTTTTCGTTCGAAAGAATAATGTTTTTTTTGCAGCACCTGCAACAAATCCTGAAGAGCAAAAGTTTCAATATGCAGACTTAATTCTCCCCGATTCAGAATAATCCACCGAGACAGAAACTCATTATAAAGATTTATACGATCTGTCAACTCCAATGCATAATCCAGACGTTGGGCACCTTCATAATCTTCCTTACGGAATTTTTGGATTTCACGAAGCAAGCGGTCAATTAACGGAAATACCGAATAAACAAGGTTCACCTTGGCACGTTTACCGATATTCTTTCGTTTATTCTGCACAATCCGGCGCTCAGAAAGATATCGCTCATCACAGATCATCTGATATTCTTCGTCCAGACTTTTCAGTTTCTCTACAGTATTTTTCGCCCAAAGCGAAAGTGCCTGAAAGACCTGCTGCACAATACGGTTTTCAATCTTGCTCCATCCGTTTCCTGTAATAGTCTTCTGACAAACGACAGACGGATCAGAAAGTGTATCACAAAATTTCAATGTATGACGCAAGGCCTCTGTCTGCTGGCGTGCCCGCAAACTCCACAAACGGAAATACACAAAAAAAGCGACCAAAAAAATAGGTACAAAAAGCAGAACAAACATCAGAACCGTATTTAGCGATTGGGTCTGTTCTTTCAGTTCCTTGTACTTACTCTCCAACTCCCGGTCCTGACGTATCACTTCCAGAATGTCCAAATACGTATTCCGGTTATAAGCCACAGCCTCGCTATTACCTAAAACGGTGTAAAGCACACTGAGATGTTCCCGTTCCTTGGCAATCCATTCAGGCACAGTATATTTGTCCTCATCCAGCAACCAACGCTGATCCTCCGGACTGGTACTGCCGGGCACATACATCTGCAATGGAGAAATATGAAGCTGATCAAAATAGCTTTGATGGTAATGGTTAATCTCATCCATTGCCCTATGCAAATAATGTTCAGCCTGAACATAGTCTTTATTGACAATAGCAAAAAAACCCAAAGTCTGATACAAAGTAACGACCATATATTGATAGCCATATGTCTGAAACGACTTAAGTGCTTTCTCTGCAAACAGCACAGCCAGTTTGTTATCATCACTGTCAGTCGGGTCATACCATCCCATGAACTGGGTATAAAGATAATCATACCATCCGGGACGTTCTTCACGCAGAATCCGGCGATAATATGAATTGATGAAAATCAAGGATATAGACCAACTGGCATAAGCCTCCAGATATGTATAACCATAATAACGGGAAGTAGCAAAGGCCTTGAACAGTATATCAAACTTACGCAACAGTATCTCCCGGCTCTCCACTCCCAAATTGGAACCGGTATATCCCACCAGATACATGTAGCGCAAATGCAATGGAACATCATCCTCAAGATCTTCTTCATGAACTTTGGCCAATTCTTCGGAGGCCTGAGTCAATAATTCCATATTATAATAGTAATATGCAGCCGTCAGATGATAAGAAGCAATGGTATGGGTTGCCTCCGATTGTTCTTCCTTATCCAAATCATCAAATTCCTCACGAATACGGGCTATTCGCTCCAAAGCTCGGTTACGGTAAGTATAGAACATCAGATTTCTCGAAGTTCGTTGGCAGACACGCATCATCAGCACATCAGCACCCAATAATTCTATCTGATTATTGCCATGAGAATAAATCTGCTGTACCAGCTCTTCTACCCGTGTAAAATCCATTCGGAAATAATAGACAAAAGCCTTGTTCAACTGTGCCTCGGTAAGCCCATAACCCGAGGAAAACGCGAGTTGTTCTGCTTTTTGGGCATAATAATGAAGAATCCAGATTCTTATACCGCCATAAATAAGCCTGTGCATTCAGCGTATCTACCTGCATGCGATCAGCTTCAGCAGATCCGTGCTGACAAGACACCCCTATTAAAAAGGTGCAGAAAAAGAGGACAAAGACCAACGCCTTTGCCCATCGTGACCTATATATGTACAGGCTATACTTCATACGCAGACAAAATTACAGTTTTTTTATCAATAATCCCACAAAGAAAAGCAGAATATAGTGCAAGAAAGACATAAGTGACAGAATTTTGGAAATATGCATAATCCAGGTAAAGTGCAAATTATATAAAAGAAAAGGGCTTTTTATGATAAAAAAGTTGTATTTTCGCAAAAGATTTTTTCAAGATAACTTTTTTGGTGTTTTTTCAGAATGAACAAAAACAAATCCACAAGCAAAATAAGGATCAAAGACATTGCCGAAAAGGCTGGAACTTCTATCGGTTCGGTAGACCGTGTACTACACGGACGGCCCAATGTTTCGGAGGAAGTACGCAAACGAGTGGAACAGGCTTTAAAGGAACTGGATTACGAGCCGAATCGTTATGCCAGTGCTTTGGCTTCAAACAAAAACTATCGGTTTGTGGCCTTTATTCCTTCTCCGGAATTGGAACCGTATTGGGGAGAAGTTTCTCAGGGGCTGCAAGATGCCATTCAGAATTACCGAGACTTTAATCTTTCTCTTGAGGAACTGTATTACGACATCTTCTCTCCCGATTCCTACAACAAAGGACTGAAACAGATGCTGGACAGACAGCCCGACGGTGTCATTCTGGCCCCGCAACTTTCGGCCATCACCTATAACTTTTGTCAGCACCTGAAGGAGAAGAACATTCCATTCACTTTTCTGGACTCCAACATCCATGATTTGGATGCGCTGACCTTCTACGGTCAGGATTCGCTGATGAGCGGACGCTTTGCCGCACGAATGAGCATGCTTGAGGCAGCTCCCGAAAAGGAGTTTCTGATCGTCCATTTTGACTTGCCTTCCTTGCAGCAATACAACCGGGAAGTAGGATTCCGGGAATTCATTCACAAAAACTATCCGGGCAGTGTGATTCATGAATTGAGCATCAGTCCCAAAGATCCGAAAGCTCACGAGGTGCTGACGGATTTCCGGGAAAAACATCCGGATGTCCATTTCGTATGTACATTCTGTTCACACACGCACGTTGTAGCACGGTTTATTCAGGAAAAGGGCATCACGGACTGGCACATGATGGGATATGACATGCTTGATCCGAATGTGAAATATCTGAAACAGGGTATCATCCGATTCCTGATCGCACAACATCCCTGGCAGCAAGGTTATGGCTGTGTGGATGCACTGTTCCACCACATCGTACTGAAAAAAGAAATCAAGCGCACGAACTTCATGCCTATCGAGCTGCTGACCGCCGAAAACTGTGACTATTATCTGAAGAATGCCAAAACTACTTATTAACAGAATATTCTACTTATGCATCATCACAAAAAAGGTATATGGGCTCTAAGCCCGATTATTGTATTGCTGCTTACTTATCTGGTAACCAGCATCATCGCCAACGATTTCTATAAAGTCCCCATCGTAGTGGCCTTTCTGATTGCCTGTATCTACGGTGTGGCCATCACCACTGGCGAGAAACTGGAAGAACGTGTGAAAATATTCTCCAAAGGAGCGGGACATCCGAACATGATGCTCATGATCTGGATTTTCATTCTGGCCGGAGCCTTTGCCACCTCGGCAAAAAACATGGGTGCCATCGACGCCACCGTGAACCTGGCCCTGCATCTCTTGCCCGACAATCTTCTGTTGGCGGGTATCTTCATCGCCTCTTGCTTCATCTCGCTGTCGGTAGGGACTTCGGTGGGTACCATTGTCGCGCTTACGCCAATCGCAGCAGGTATTGCCGCCAAAACAGGAGCCGAGCTACCCATGATTGTGGCCATCGTTGTGGGCGGTGCCTATTTCGGCGACAATCTGTCGTTTATCTCGGACACGACCATTCTGGCCACCCGCACGCAGGGATGCGACATGAAGGACAAATTCAAGGTGAACTCCCAGATTGTGGTACCGGCAGCCATCATTGCCCTGATTCTGTACTTTATCATGGGCGCACAAATCAATTCGCCGCAACACATTCCGGAAGTGAATTTCTTCAAGGTAATCCCTTATTTGGTGGTACTCGTTACAGCCGTGATGGGAATGAATGTGATGCTGGTGCTCACCTCGGGCATCGTGCTGGCGGGTATCGTAGGTTTTGCCAACGGAAACTATGACTTGTATTCCTGGTTCGACGCCATGGGAAGCGGAATCCTGGGTATGGGCGAACTGATCATCATCACTATGCTGGCCGGCGGACTGATGGAACTGATCCGCTACAACGGAGGTATTGACTATGCCATCCGCATGCTGACCCGCAAAGTGAATTCCAAACGAGGTGCCGAGCTGAGTATAGCTGCTCTGGTGAGCCTCACGGATTTGTGTACGGCAAACAATACAGTGGCCATCATCACCGTGGGTCCTCTGGCCAACGACATCGCCGAGCGCTACGGAGTGGACAAAAGAAAGAGCGCCAGCATTCTGGACACCTTCTCCTGCTTTGCCCAGGGATTGATTCCCTACGGAGCACAGATGCTGATGGCGGCCGGACTGGCGGGTATCAATCCGATAAACATTATCCCGTATCTGTACTATCCGATGCTGATGGGAGGCTGCGCCTTGCTGAGCATCCTCTTCCGGTATCCGAAAAAATATTCATAACATCATGAAACAGAACATGCTGATCGGAATGCTGGCTTTTGGCAGCATTCTGATGGCTTCGGCCTGCAAGGAGACAACTCCCCCGCCGAAGCATGAGTTTCAGACGCTGCAAACCGAACGGAGCGAACGCCTGAACAAGGACTCGGACGCGCCTTCGGGACGCATCCGCATCGAAATGGATTATCTGACGGCACAGGATTCCATCGGCCGGTCGGTAAACGGCACCGTGATGCAGCGTATGTACGAGCGCACGGTGACACAGACTCCGCAGGCCGCCGCCGACTCGTTTGCTACAGCCTATCTGAAGCGCTACCGCGAGGATTTGCAGGAGCTTTATAACCAGGAGAAAAAGACGCAGGTGACCAAAGCCTGGTATGAATACAACCGGACCATTGCGGCACGCCACATTCCAGACACCAAGGAGTTGGTGCAATATGAGGTGACACACAGCTTTCACGAAGGAGGCGCTGCGCCTTATGAAGAGAAGCTCTTTCTGAACTTCGACGCACGAAGCGGGGCCTTACTCACCGCTGACAGCATCTTCAAGAAAGGCAGTCACATAGAATTGGAAGCGCTGCTGTTGCAGGCCTTGGAAAAGGAACAGAACGTGGAGTCGCTCGAAGAACTCCGCGAAAAGGGATTCCTACGGCTGACCAACATATATGCCACCGACAACTTCCTGCTTCAGGAAAAAGGCATCCGCTTTTATTACCAGCGCGACGAACTGGCCTCCTACGAAGCCGGACCGGTGGAAATCTACCTTACCTACAAAAAACTTAAAAACATTCTAACGGACAAAACCAAAGACTTATGGAGCAGATTTTAAAATACTTCCCCAACCTGACCGAGCGTCAGATCGAACAGTTCCGCATGCTCGACGAGCTGTATCACGACTGGAACTCCAAGATTAACGTCATTTCCCGTAAGGACATTGACAATCTGTACGAACATCATGTGCTGCACTCTCTGGGTATTGCAGACTACATCCGCTTCAAACCGGGCACCGAGATTATGGACCTGGGCACGGGAGGCGGTTTCCCAGGTATCCCGTTGGCCATCATGTTTCCGGAATGCAAGTTCCATTTAGTGGACAGCATCGGCAAGAAGATCAAGGTGTGCACCGCCGTGGCCGAAGCGCTCGGACTGGAAAATGTCACCACCCGCCACTGCCGCGCCGAAGAGGAGAAACGGCAGTTTGACTTCGTGGTGAGCCGTGCCGTGATGCCGTTGATGGATCTCATCAAGATCATCCGCAAGAACATCAAGAAGGAACAGAAGAACGCTCTGCCCAACGGACTGATCTGCCTGAAAGGTGGCGAGTTGGATAAGGAAACCATGCCGATGAAGAACCACGTGACCATCTCATCGCTCAGCGACGTGTTCCACGAGGAGTTTTTCGAAACCAAGAAGGTGGTTTATGTTTCACTCTAAAACTTGCTGAACGACATGCTGAAAGTAAAACGCATCGTCACCAATATGGTGGCGGAGAACTGCTACATTGTGAGCGACGAAACGCGCGAAGCAGTCATCATCGATTGTGGCGCTTATGATGCGGCCAACGAACAGGCCATCGCTTCCTACATCGAAGAGGAACAGCTGCGCCCCGTGCATCAGATTTACACGCACACGCACTTTGACCACATCTTCGGTTGCGGCTTCATTGCCAACCGTTACGAGGTGCTGCCGGAATGCCATCCGGCCGATGCCGCGCTCTATAACAATATGGACGGACAATGCCAGATGTTTTTGGGCACCGCCAACCGTCACCCCATGCCAGCCCTGGGCCGCTTGCTGAACGAGGGGAATGAAATTACCTTCGGAAGCCACACCTTGCAGGTGATTCACACTCCGGGACACACTCCGGGAGGCATCTGCTTCTATTGTGCCGAAGAGAAAGTGCTCTTCTCGGGCGATTCGCTCTTCTGCATGAGCATCGGACGTACGGACTTCCCCGGAGGCAATTACGAGCAGCTGGTAAGCAGTCTGAGAAACAAGATCATGACACTTCCGGCCGACGTAAAGGTTTATTCCGGCCACGGAGAAGCAACCAGCATAGGCTTCGAAAGAGAGAACAATCCTTATTTCTGATTTTCACTACAGAAAAGCGGAACACTGTTTCCGATATCTTTATAAAAGAATGAGGCATGCCCGCCATGGACATGCCTCATTCTTGTTGTATGCTCGGCACGAGCATTGTCTAACGGGTGCAAGTCCCGAGTAAGCCCTAAT
>OKWR01002026.1_pt1 | contig 11891 bp, 11 predicted proteins | sample 1607101 | NCBI WGS metagenome assembly OKWR01 (sample SAMN04414076, study PRJEB24778) | human gut metagenome | material: faecal | host: Homo sapiens
CTGTACGGCGGCGGTTGCCGCCGCGCGCGCCGGCGCATCAGTTGTCCTCGTTTCCAAGGGCAAGGCCGGCAACAGCGGCAATACCATTATGATCGGCGGCTCTTACGGAATGGACGGTGAGAGCGCATACTATGACTATCATATTCCCGGCGCCGATCCCAGCTTTACCAAGGAATCGCTTTTCAGCTCCATCGTGAATGACGGCTTCAATCTCAGCGACCAAAATCTGGTAGAGCAGTTTGTCAATGACAGTCCCCGCATCGTCTATGAAGTCAAGGAGTGGGGAGAGGAGATCGGCGAACGCTTTTCGTTCTATGCGCCGTCCAACTGGGACGTAACGGGCCGCAGCATGGGCCGTGCGCTGATGAACGGCGTGAAAAAGATGGAAAACGTTTCCGTTTTCAACGACATCATCGTTACCGATCTTCTTAAAAACGGCGACACCGTAACGGGTGCGCTGGGCTACGATGTATACAGCGGCGAGCTGATCGTTTTTGAGGCGAAGGCAACGGTGCTCGGAACCGGCGGCTTCTCCGCATACACACTGCAAAACACCAATACCGATATGACCGGCGACGGTCTTGCCATGGCGTATCGCGCAGGGGCAAAGCTGTCCGATCTGGAATTTCAGCTATTTCTCATGACGGCCGTGGAGCCTTACGATATCCGCGGTTCCATTTTGCCGGCGCTGTGTACGTTCCGCTCAAAGTTTGACTATGATCCGGTCGACCGAGACGGGAACCGCATCGAGGTCCCCGAGAAGCTGCGCGAAATGGAAGCCACCAGTGAAATGTGCAAGCTGGTCCATATGTATTACTTCGGCCATGTGGTCAATGCCGGGAAAGGCTCTCCGAGCGGCGGCATCTACTTTGATTTCAGCCGATTCACCGACGAGCAGATCGACGAGATGTTTGAAGCGGTGATGGATCACTTTGACGGCTTCTACAAGCACGGCTACTACCATGGCGAGAGCATTATCGATTTCCGCGATCTTGCCAAAAAGAAGCGCCGCGTAGAAGTCGGCTTGACCAGCGAATACAGCGTCGGCGGCATTTTTGTCGATGAAAATATGTTTACCGGCGTTCCCGGCCTGTATGCCGCCGGCGAGGCTGCCAGCGGTGTGTTTGGCGCAAACCGCGTGGCGGATGCAGTCACGGAGATGCTGGTTCAGGGATATAAGGCAGGAGAGGTCGCCGCTGCGCGGGCGTCGGAGCAGACGCGCGTTGTCTCGGATGATGCGGCGATCGAGCGAGCAGTAGGCGTACTGGAAAAGCTGCTGAGCAATCAGGGCGGCATTGCTGTGTCGGAGGCGATCGATCGTCTGGGCGAGATCAGCGACAATGCACTTGGCATGGTGCGCAATGAAACGACCCTGCGTGCCGGCGTAGAGGCATTTGAGACGCTCGGCGCCGAAATGGACGGGATCTCGCTGCGCGGCAAAAGCCTGCGCTATAACCGCGAGCTGATGCAGGCGCTTGCCGCCCGCAATCTGCTCGCCTGCTCAAGGGTTGCCGCGAAGATGGCGCTCGAGAGAAGGGAAAGCCGCGGTCTGCATCTGAGAGACGACTACTCCTACATCGACAATGAGAACTGGCAGGTCCGCCAGCTTGCGGAGTTGGTCAACGGAGAGGACAAGCTGAGCAAGAAGGTCCCGGTGGTCACAAGGATTCCGCTGCGCAAGGCAGAAAAGATCGATTACGAATCCTTTATTCTGGAAGAAGATCTTGGTATGAAAAATATGGAGGAAAGCTAATGAACGTAAAAATTTTTCGCTTTGATCCTTCCGTGGATACGGAGCCTCATTACGATTCCTTTTCTGTAGAGGTTTCCGCTGAGGAAAAGATGACGGTCATGGGGCTGCTGGAATACATCTCAAAGCACTTCGACAGCTCTCTGAGCTTCTTTTCCCACAGCGCCTGCCGCCACGGGATATGCGGCCGCTGCACGGTCAAGTGCAACGGCAAGGCGTGCCTTGCCTGCACAACGGTCCTGTCCGGCGAGGACATTACGATCGATCCACTCAAGAAGGATGTAGTAAAGGATCTTGTTGTTCGCAATTAAGCAGGGCAGTGTTATCCTCTGTCACGGAATAAATAAGAGGAGTACAGTATGAATTCAAATAGTATGACCTATCAGGCCTATGTGCAGATATTAAAGGAAGAGCTTCTCCCTGCCATGGGCTGTACGGAGCCGATCGCCATCGCTTACTGCGCCGCAAAAGCACGCGATGTGCTCGGGGAAATCCCCGACAGCATCGAGGTGGAGGCGAGCGGAAATATCATCAAAAATGTCAAAAGCGTTGTCGTTCCCAACACAGAGGGGCGGAAGGGCCTGGAGGCAGCGGCTGCCATCGGCGTGCTGGGCGGCGAGGCGGACAAGGGATATGAAGTGATCGCGAGCGTGCGTCCTGAGACAAAAATGAAGCTCGGCGCGTATCTTGCGACAACACCCATCAAGGTGCTGCCCGCCGACTCGGATCACGTTCTCGATGTATCCGTCCTCGTGCGGAAGGGTGAGCATCATGCGCTTGTGCGTGCGGTCAACGAACACACGAATATCGTCCGCATTGAAAAAGACGCTCAGGTCCTTTTGGACAGGCATCCTTCCGAAAGCCGGGAGGACGAAAGGCGGGCGCTCCTGAATATCCATGATATTTATGACTTTGCCAAAACCGCGCAGTTGGACGATGTGCGCGACGTGCTCTCGCAGCAGATCCGCTATAATAGCGCCATCTCTGCGGAGGGCCTGCGCGGTGATTACGGCGCAAACATCGGCAGGACGCTGCTCCGCGCCTACGGCGACAACGTGCGCATCCGCGCGCGGGCTGCTGCGGCAGCCGGTTCCGATGCGAGGATGAACGGCTGCGAAATGCCGGTCGTTATCAACTCGGGCAGCGGCAATCAGGGCATGACGGCTTCCTTGCCTGTGATCGAATACGCGAGGGAACTGAACGCGACGGAAGATCAGCTTTATCGTGCGCTGCTGGTATCCAATCTTGTTACCCTGCACCAGAAGACCGGCATTGGCAGGCTGAGCGCCTACTGCGGTGCGGTAAGTGCCGGCGCGGGGGCGGGTGCAGGCATTGCCTTCCTCTGCGGCGCGGATCACGAAACGGTGGCGCATACCGTCATCAATGCGGTGGCTGTGACCTCGGGCATTGTGTGCGACGGCGCGAAGGCATCTTGCGCGGCAAAGATATCTGTTGCGGTGGATGCCGGCATCATGGGGTACGAAATGTGCCGCAGCGGCAACAACTTCCATGCAGGTGACGGTATTCTTGCCGAGGGCGTGGAGGATACGATCAAAAATGTCGGGCGGCTCGGGCGCGTCGGTATGCGCGACACTGACCGGGAGATCATGAAGATTATGACAGGAAATTGAAGGTGATCGCATTGTCGGAGAACAACATTCTGCGGTGGATGAAACAGCAGGAGCACGATTTGACGCAGCTTCGGCATCAGCTCCACCGCGAACCGGAATTGGGACACGCGGAATATAAGACCACACGCTTGATCCGCGATGGGTTGCTGGCCTGCGGCGCTGAAATTTTGTCCTGCCGCTGCGATACCGGCGTTGCCGCGCTGATCCGCGGCGGAAAAGAGGGCCCGCTTATCGCGCTGCGAGAGGATATCGACGCTTTGCCTATCACGGAGAACACAGGCTTACCGTTTGCCTCCTGCACTGCCGGCGTTTCTCATTCCTGCGGGCACGATATCCATACGGCGGCGCTGCTGGGTTGCGCGCAGTACCTGTGCGAAAATCGGTCTGCGCTCCGGGGTTCCGTTATGCTGATCTTTCAGTGTGCCGAGGAATGCTGCGACGGTGCGATGACCATGCTGGATGCGGGGCTTTTCGATGTGTATCGCCCGGAACGCGTACTGGGCTTTCACTGCGCTCCTTCGCTCCCACTTGGGAAAGTCGGCGTGTGCCGCGGCGCCGGAAACGCCAGCTGCGATACGGTAACGCTTCGCGTGATCGGCAGGGGCGGGCATGGTGCTCACCCTGAGCTTTGCGTGGATCCCGTCCTGATTGCGGCATATCTTCTCACACAGGTACAAACGGTCATCAGCCGGGAAAAGTCGCCCGCCGCCCCGTCCGTGCTGACGTTTGGCACCATCCACGGCGGCACGGCGCCCAATGTCATTCCCAATGAGGTCGTTCTTCAAGGAACGCTGCGAACGTTCAGCAAGCAGGTGCGCTCTTCCCACAAGGCTGCGATAGAACGCATCGCGGTCTGCTGCGCGCAGGCAATGAACGGCAGCTGTGAGGTTCGATTTGAAAAGGGGATGCCTCCGCTGATCAACGCGAAGGACAGCTCCGACGCAGTGGTCCGCGCGGCGGAGCAGGTACTCGGTGAGACTGCCGTGGACGAGTCGATCGCACCGTCGCTCGGCTCCGATGACTTCTCCTGCCTGCTGGACGAGTGCGGCGGAGAAGGCGTCCAGTTTTTGGTCGGCACCGGCGATGAGAGCGTGCCGAACAGTATGCTCGGGCTGCACGTGGAGGAAAATATTTTTCCGGACGCGGCGATCGTATCGGCCGCTGCTGTGCTTGCGCAGGTCGCGGTGAACATTCTGAAATAGCGGGGAAGCCATGGATTATTTTGAAAGAGCCTGTATGCTGAGGAGTGAAACGGCCGCGCATCGGCGTTATCTTCATCAGCACGCCGAGATCGGTATGTGTCTGCCGATGACAGCTGCTTATATCAAAAAGGAATTGACATCCATCGGATGCACACCGATGGCGCTGGGCGGAGACGGGGTCGTGGCGGAGATCGGAAGACCCGGAAAAGTCGTTTTGCTGCGAGCCGAAGTGGATGCCCTGCCCATGCCGGACGAAAGCGGATTGCCCTTTGCCTGCCCCAATGGGACGACCGGACACACCTGCGGGCACGATCTGCACGGCGCGGCGCTTTTAACGGCGGCCAAAATGCTCAAGGAAAATGAGGCGTCGCTGCGCGGCACGGTACGCCTGCTTTTTCAGCCCGGCGAGGAAACCTTCGAGGGTGCGGCAGCCATGATCGAAGCAGGTCTTCTGCGCTCTCCCCGGCCGGACATCGCCTACACCGGTCATGTGACCACGCGCTACCCGGTCGGTACGATCGCCATGCGCGCGGGCGCGACGATGGCGTCCTGCTATTCCTTCCGTATCCTTATCACCGGAAAGACCTCGCACGGCGCCTGCCCGGAGGAGGGGATCGACCCGATCAATATCGGGGCGCACATCTATCTTGCCATGCAGGAGCTGCTTGCCCGTGAAATTGCTTTCGACGATAAGGTGACGCTGACCTTTGGTATGTTTCGCGCGGGCAACGTCCCCAACACGATCCCTGAGCAGGCAGAGCTGCAAGGAACGCTGCGCACCTTTGATAATGAATTGAGAAAACGATTGATCCGGCGCATCGGCGAGATCGCCCGCAGCACAGCGCAGACCTATTGCGGCACTGCGGAGCTGTTTGTCAATGCGGACGTACCCGTGGAATACAACGATCCGGCGCTGTATGCCGATGCCAAGCGGTATATCGGCGAAAGCACAAAAGCGGACATGGTTGAGGAGGTACAGATGACAGGATCCGACGACTTCGCCTTTATCACGGAACAGATCCCGGCAGTCAATGCCTTCTTGGGCGCTCAGGTGTCCGCGCATACCGGCGCCTGCTATCCGGCGCATCACCCGAAGGTGCTGTTTGAAGAAGACGTGCTGCCCTATGCTGCGGCAGCTTATGCGAGTGTAGCGGACAGATGGCTTCAGGAGTATTGCCTATGAAAACAGATCGTCCTGCTGCACCCAAGACCGCCTGCACGTTTTGGCAGGCGGTCATTCTTCTCGCTCTGGCGCTTTTGATCATCCTCTGCGGCAATCTTGCGCTTCATCTCAACACGGCGCTGACGCTGCTGCTGTCCGCGTTTGTGTCGTCGATTTTTGCGGTGCTGACCGGCACGCGCTGGGAACGGATCGAAGCGGAGATCTCCGCAGGACTTTCCAAGATCTCCGTTCCGCTGGTCATGTTTCTGGAAATGGGAGTGTTGATCGGGGCGTGGGTCGCCTCTGGAACGATCCCGAGCATGATCTATTACGGTCTTCAGGTCATTTCTCCCCGGTATTTTCTGCCTTCGGCGTGCTTGATCAGCGCGGCGATCTCGGCGGCGATCGGCTCATCGTTCGGCACGGTCACTACGGTCGGCGTGGCGCTGGCAGGCATCGGCACGGGACTGAACGTACCGCTTGTGCTTACGGCGGGCGATCGTCACCGGCGCATGGTCCGGAAACACGCTTTCCCCGCTGTCGGATTCGTCCGTGATGCTCTGCGGACTTTGCGAAGAGCCGATGTCCGAGCATATCCGATATACCATGTATACCACGGTGCCCTCGTTTCTTCTTTCGCTGTGCTATTTCTTCCTTATCGGCGGGAATGGCTTTGGCGAAGCGGGCTGGGAAGCAGATCGCGAGCTCATCCTGCAAGGACTTTCCGATCACTTTACGATCCATCCGCTCACCATGCTGCCGGTTTTGCTGATATTTGTCCTGACGTATTGCCGGAAACCGGTGATCCCCGTATTTGCTGCAAGCATCGCGCTTTCTGCCGCTTTGGCGTGCCTGCTGCAGGGAGAAACGCTTCCGTCGGTCATGCAGGCGCTTTCGGACGGCTACTCTGCCGATACAGGCAATGCGCTGATCAACACGCTGATCCATCGCGGTGGAACGGAGAGCATGGGGGCGACCATGGGGCTCATTATCGGCGCGACCATATTCAGCGCACCGCTGAAGGCATCCGGCTGCATCGATGCGCTGTTTGAGCGGTTGATACGCACCGTTCGAAGTGAGCGGGCGTTGATGCTGCTCAATATGCTGATGCATCCGCTTTTGTTCATCGTATGCGGAACTTACTACTCTTCTTATGCGCTTTTGGGCGAGGCGCTTTTGCCGGTTTACGAACGCTGCGGCCTGTCGCGCCTCAACTATGCCAGAATCGTTTCCGACACCGGTGTGACCATATCCGCGCTGGTTCCGTGGGGCGCTTCAAGCGCGATGGTGCTCAGCCAGCTTGGCGTTTCGGCGCTGGAATATGGGAGATATGCCCCGTTTTGCTGGCTCTGCGCACTTTTCGGGCTGCTCTACAGCATCACCGGCATCGGCATCAGACGGGAATCGCCGCCATGGTGAAAAACAACGGCTCGCGCACAAACAAGCAGGCATTCTGGGAGAGATTCTCCGCCATCTACGGCGCGGACAGAGCGCGCGCCGATCAGCCGCTGTTTGATATGCTCCCCCCTAGCCGCAGGCGATGCAGACCTGATCTGCGCCGCCCACTCCTGCAGCTTCGTCTGGTGCTTCAACTCTGCACTTGTCATCCTGACACCCCACAATACAATAGTGGCGGAACGTTGCGAAACGTTCCGCCACTATTGTCTCATGCCTGTCTATGCGCGGGGAGGTTTGCCGCTTACCTTATTCTCATGGTATGCCTGAGTATTTAAAGGAAGTAAATAAGAAATCTCATATCGCAAATATCGCAAAATAGCGGAAATAATGTGAAATATATCAAAATCGCTTGTGAGCGATTGAATAATCTGCTATACTACATAAGCTAAACCATGCAAACAAATGCGGCAGATGAGGTGTGCAAACATGTCCAGTTCAATTAATGAAAATTATATCAGCATAGAAGACGCAGCGTTGTTTCTTAATATAAAGCCAGTAACGCTGCGCAAGTGGATAAAAGATAAAAATGTACCGGCTCATAAAATAGGCAAGCAGTGGAAATTCAGACGCTCCGAACTGGAAGAATGGGTGAAAAGCGGAAAGAGCGCGATGGAATAAAAACTCACCAGGAAGGAACAAAAATATGTCTGAAGTATTACTATATAACGGTGACTGCATCCAAGCTATGGGCGGAATTGCAGATCATTCAATCAACTTGATTCTGACTGACCCACCATACAATCTCGGGAATTTTATGATAAGCAGAGATACCAATCTCAAAAAAATGCGTGATAATTTTTTTGGCGCTGCAGGTTGGGACAACCTTGAATATGATGAGTGGATTAAAGCTATAGACGGATTCTTTGAACAGGCTGCACGTGTCATGAAAAAAGGTGGATCTATGATAGTCTTTATGGCAGCCATTAAAGTGGAAACAACTATCAGTCTGGCTGAAAAGCATGGTTTTTACTATAAGACTACAGGAACATGGCACAAATTAAATCCTATGCCGCGAAATATGAATTTGCATTTTGTTAATTCAACAGAAACCTGGATTTATTTCACATACAAAACGCGCACCGGAACTTTCAATAATAACGGTGCGGTATTGCACGATTTTATTGAGACATCAGTGACTCCCGCCGGTGAGCGCAAATACGGAAAGCACCCTACGCAAAAGCCAGAGGCCTTAATGAGTCATTTTGTTGAGGTATTATCCAATGAGGAAGATTGGGTTCTTGATCCCTTTATGGGCAGTGGTACATCTGGAGTTGTAGCTAAACGAGGAAAACGTAATTTCATCGGCATTGAACTTGATAGAAATTACTTTGATATTGCAAAAAAGCGCATTGAAGGAGATCGAAGTGAATGAAACCCACAGTAATTGACCTCTTTGCAGGTGTTGGTGGATTATCGCTCGGATTTGAGCAGGTTGGATTTGATGTTGTTCTCGCGAACGAGTACGACAAAGAGATTGCGGCCGCATATCAAAGAAACCACCATAAAACTAAAATGGTGGTCGGAGATATTACTGCGTTAGACCTTGAAGAAACTTTTGGTTCATTCGCTGGGAAAATCGATGTAATTATTGGTGGCCCCCCATGCCAAGGATTCTCCCAAAAAGGACAGCGAAAAACAATTCACGATGAGCGTAACTTCTTATTCAAGTATTATGTCAAAGTCGTAGACCTTGTTCGGCCCAGATATTTTGTAATGGAGAATGTCCCTAATTTGCTGACAGCCGAGAACGGTTACTTTCAAAAGGAAATAATCGACCTTTTTAATAGCATGGGATACAGTCTCAATACAGGCATCCTTAATGCGGCAGATTTTGGCGTACCCCAAAACAGACGGCGTGCAGTTATTATTGGTAAAAGAGATGGCGAAGCGCCGGCTTTACCTGTAAAAGCAGAGCAGCGAGTAACCATTTGGGATGCAATTGGTGATTTAGCTTATCTTAAATCTGGTGAGGGCCAAGAAGAACAACAATACGCTGACCTTCCCGTCAGCGACTATGCAAAATCTCTGCGTGGAAACATGTACGTACTTCATAATCATGTTGCTACCAAGCATTCCAAACTGGCATTGGAAAGACTGGCTCTTATTCCTCCTAACTGTGGAAAGGAAGTTCTACCTGACGAGCATCTGACAAAATCTATTTATAGTGGTACTTGGTCCAGAATGATAAAAGATGATATTTCCGTTACTATTACAACCAGATTCGATACGCCATCTTCTGGACGTTTCACACACCCTTATCTAAATCGAGCTATTACTGTTCGCGAGGCGGCGCGTATCCAGTCATTCCCTGACAGCTTTGTATTCATTGGGACGAAGAGCTCACAAATGAAGCAGGTCGGAAATGCAGTTCCACCACGTCTGGCCAATGCCATTGCGACGGTGATAAAAAAAGATATGGAGGACAATGAATTATGATCAGGCCAGAATCTGCTCCTGTATATGACCAAGTAGACTTAAAACTGGGAATCAAATCTTCTCTTCCGTCCGTAAAACCAACGCTCGCATTGCTCTTCCTCATGTGGCGAGAGATGGGCCGCCCATCCGAGTTAGAGTATGCAACTGCACAAGGGGACGCAATTGTACTGCGAACAGATATCGAAGAAGCACTGTATCAGAGACTTCATGAGATTTCTGGCGTGGTGACATTAGAGCAATTCCGGGATAAGACGAACAACAATCTGATGTTCAAAGCGCAGCTTGAAGCATTGTCGGTTGCTTTTGAACTTGTATGGAAAGTTGCAAAAATCAGATTTTCTGATGGTAGGCCTAATAGTGCTGAAAGAACGGGCGGTTCACGTTTCCCTAAAAGAGTGTGGTTTACGCTCAATATGGATCTGCTCGACGCTGTCTGTGGTGATGATGCTGATTACCTCAAAGTCTTTTTTTCGTGGCTTGGCTTTGATCTGAATGCTGATAATGAAAAAGAACGTAATATTATTCGTTTTCTGACCATCATTTCGGAGTCAGCATACTACAAGCTGATCGACAACGAAGTAGGTGTAGTGTTTAACCTAGAAAGTGTGTATAAAGCCGTCTTGTCCCATACCGATGCCGTGGATATCTCTGGTGACAAGGAGGCAAAGGGCTCTTTGCGTATTTTGAAATCTGCCCTTGCAGAAAACCTTATTTCAAACATTTCTGTCCACAACAATGCTGTAACAGCAATTGATGCAGATGCTTTGAGACATTATGCCGACAGAGTGTCTGTATTCCATCAGTTGGAACCTAAGGTATATCTCACAACTCCCACTACAGCTCCAACGATTGATTTTGATGCTCTTCGTCAGGAGTGGATGGATAAGGACAACCAAGAATTTATACTTTCATGCCTTGATTTCATGAAAACGCACGGCTTGTTCACAGATAAATCTCTTGAAACACTCCAGGACAAAGAGCAATGTGCAGTTTTGTTCCGCCACAACTCGCTTAATGGCATTCTCTTGTGTGTGAATCCTAACCAACCGGACGATGAGCAGCGCAAGGATGCTAACGGCAATGCCCGCTACTATTCCGAAAAGTATATCATCGCCGAAAATGAATATTTTGTTTCCTCAGAATGGAGACCCGACAGAGAGGATGCAAGAAAGCCATTAATAGATTGGATTTTTGCACTAATGCAGGAAATTAAATTCAATACAGGCTATCAGAGTGAATTTCCTCGTAACCGTATCCTTTTCGGCGCTCCTGGCACTGGTAAGAGCTTTACTCTGAACCATGAAAAGGATGACCTGCTTACAGATGGTGGCGAATACGAGCGAGTGACTTTCCACCCAGATTATTCCTACGCCAATTTTGTCGGTACATATAAGCCGGTGCCCTGCAAGGACAGCGATGGCAAGGACGCAATCACATATTCTTATGTGCCTGGTCCGTTTATGCGAACCTATGTAAAAGCCCTTCAGAACAGCAGAACTGATGCCCCCAAGCCTTTCCTACTTGTGATCGAGGAAATCAATCGTGCCAATGTTGCTGCTGTGTTCGGTGACGTATTCCAGTTGCTTGACCGTGGTGATGACGAGGTTAGTGAATATCCGATCCAGGCATCCGAGGACATCAAAAAGTATCTGGCAGAAGAACTCAGCGGCAACCCCGACGATTACGCTGAAATCCGCATTCCAGACAATATGTTCATCTGGGCTACCATGAACAGTGCTGACCAGGGCGTATTCCCGATGGATACCGCTTTTAAGCGCAGATGGGACTTCACCTATTTGGGCATCGATGACAGTGAAGCCGGAATTGTGGGCAAAAAGGTTGTCCTCGGTCAAGGCGATTATCGCCGTGTTGTGGAGTGGAATGCTCTCCGCAAAGCCATCAACAATGAGCTGCTCACTTATAAGGTGAACGAGGATAAGCTGATGGGCCCGTATTTCATCTCCAAGAAAAATCTGCCGGAGGGTGAAATGATTGACCCTGCCGTCTTTACCCGTATATTTAAGAACAAGGTCATTATGTACCTGTTCGATGATGCCGCAAAGCAGAAGCGCATTACTCTGTTCGGCGGCTGCGATGAGAAGGCAAAGAACCAGTATTCCAAGATTTGCAGAGAATTTGACACCAAGGGTGTTTACATTTTCTGCGAAGGAATCAGTAGCCAGTTTATTGATAATGTCCCAGAGGATGATGGAGAATGATTTCAGTATTTTTACGAGAACAAAAACGCTATA
>OKWR01002031.1_pt1 | contig 11870 bp, 9 predicted proteins | sample 1607101 | NCBI WGS metagenome assembly OKWR01 (sample SAMN04414076, study PRJEB24778) | human gut metagenome | material: faecal | host: Homo sapiens
TTAGAATTATCGGAGCTGTATGCGGTGAAAATCGCACGTACAGTTCTTAATGGGGGAAGCGGCAGCAATGCCGCCGACCTACATAACAACATCCAACATTAACTCATGATCAGCAAAAATCAGATTAAGTTTATAAAAGGACTGGAGTTGAAAAAGTTCAGAAAATCCAGCCAATCATTTGTGGCAGAGGGACCGAAACTGATCCTGGATATTTTGCCCTATTTCCAATGTAAAATACTGATAGCTAAAACGGAATGGTTGCGTAATCACACAAAAGAAACAAGTCTCTACTGCAAAAGTACCGAAATAATAGAAGTAAATGAAGAGGAACTGCTGCGTGTAAGTTTCTTGAAATCCCCTCAAGAAGTATTAGGGGTCTTTACCATTCCGCATCACGAAATGGACCTGCACTCTTGTGCCCGTCAAAGATTATGCCTGGCACTTGATGACGTGCAGGATCCTGGAAATTTAGGAACCATCATTCGTATCGCAGATTGGTTCGGCATAGAGGATATATTCTGTTCGCCAGGTACTGCTGACGTCTATAATCCCAAGACCGTACAGGCCACCATGGGTGCTATTGCACGCGTACGTCTTCATTATCTGCCTCTGGCAGAGACCTTACAGCAAACGGAATGCGACTATCCGATATATGGAACTCTATTAGAAGGGAAAAACATATATGAACGGGATCTAAAAAACAACGGACTGATTATAATGGGTAATGAAGGAAAGGGCCTCAGCCCGGAAATCAGACGTTTAGTTACAGACAGCTTATATATTCCAAGCTATCCGACTGACCGTCCTACCAGCGAAAGTCTGAATGTCGCGATTGCAACAGCTATCGTATGCGCAGAATTTCGTCGCAGAGGATAAAAATGTTCAAAGCTCGTTTTTTGAAAAAATCAACTTATAATTTAAAGTCTGAGTATCCTAAAAAGACTAAAAAAGGTCGTATCATCACTCAACACAGAGTTTGATACGACCCTTTTAAATGGTTGCAATCTGTAACTTTGAGGAGTAGTCATTTTAGTTTTGACATACTCTCTTTGGATATTCTCGACAAATCAGCATCTACCGGAATTCCATTTACATGCCATAAAGCATAGGAACAGGCATTGGGTTGATACACGGAAGATACTTTTTTATACCAGTCTTCAAAACTGCAAGAAACTGACTCTGGACTTTCTAAAACTGGTAAAAGCAGAAAAATACCGCCCAACCACTCCACTCCAGGTTGCTCGACTGAGAATTTTTCATAACTTACCACAAGACCTTCCTGATCAAGAAGCACAATTACGGGTCCCAAAACCTTCTCAACCGCAGAAAGATATAATAAGTGCGCTGCAAACTTTCTCATTTTATGGCTCTTTATCTGCTATATCGATACATCGGACGAGGTTTTTCCTTGACAACATGAATCTTACGTTCCACAGGCTGATTATCACGTAATTCTTTCGGAGACTTACGCTCCTGTAAACCACGACCAGACTTCTGTGTAGGAGTTTTCAACGAATCTTGATCCAAGGAGTCCTGATGCTGCATCAGACTATCCGAAGTATGCTTCAAGGAGTCTGCAAGAATTTCTTCTGTCTGCTTATGGAATCGGATTAATTTAAAATCATTGAGAATCAGCATCCGAAATACATCACTCTCATCATTTTCTGAAGAAGTAAGATATACAAATCCGGTAAGCGAACGGATACGTTCCTTTCCAGAAGTTTTTATCATTAAGTCAGCTGTATTATTTGAACTCAAATACTGATAAACAGAAGCAATTGAATCATTGTCATAATGCACAATCAAGGCCGCATAAGCCTCTCGCATCCCCTCCTGATAAACATAAAAGTTTTTAAACTGCCAAAGAATGTCATCTCCAGGATAAAAGCTTGTATCAGTCTCCAACGTAAAGGAATAATGACTGTTTTGTCCCCCTGGACGAAGCAGACAAAAATCAGTATCATGCCAAATATTGGCCGTATCACCTGTTGCTGATAAAGAAGCGTACAGATCCACGTTATTACCACTACCCAAAGCCTCCAGCTCAGCCGCATAACGCTCGTTTATGCGAGCATACATTTCGGCCAGATACGTAGCATTGGCCGAATACCATACCATAGACGAATCAAACTCAGATTCAGATATACCATATTTCTCAAAAACACTCCGAACATATAGATAGCGATAATAGCTTACACTATCCAGACGTGATTCTGCCATGGCCTGTGCTACATGATAATCATACAGGATTTTTTCCATTTCTGATTCTGGGATTACCCCATCAGGCAGACCAGGCTTACAAGCCACAAAGAATGAACTCATCGTCAGTCCGAGCACACTGAGCGGCAAGAAGTTCCGTCGCATTTGACAACGTAATCCGTTCTTGTTTCTTGAAAAATAATTCATTATAGATTGATTCGCTTATGATAAAACAAAAGGAGCGCAATGATACCGCAGCTGATGGCTGCGTCGGCGAAATTAAAAACAGGGCTGAAAAATACAAAAGACTCTCCACCCCATATTGGCATCCAATCGGGCCAAGTGGTCCGTATAATTGGAAAATAAAACATGTCTACAACTTTACCGTAGAACAAGGGAGCATAACCCGTTCCGAATGGAACTATATGTGCCACAAACGGAGCCGGAGGATTGTTGAATATCAATCCATAAAACAAACAATCTATAATATTACCCGCCGCTCCCGCTAAAATTAAAGACAAACAGACAATAAAGCCAAAAGGTGCCTTTCGTTTGCGAATAATACGATACATATATATGGAAATCAGAGCCACCGCAACTATTCGGAAAAGGGTCAGGAATATTTTATCCATAAACTCCCATCCGAATGCCATCCCGGGATTCTCGGTAAAGAGTATGTAAAACCAGTCGGCAATACGGATACGCTCATACATATACATATTTGTCTTGACCCAGAATTTGATACACTGGTCTATCACAAGTACCGCCGTTATGATCAAAAGAGCATAACGGCCGTACGAAGTTTTTTTAATTCTTGCTGTCATTAATCCTTTCTATTTTTCATATTCTTGGCCTCAATGCTCAATGTAGCATGAGGAACTGCGCGCAGACGCTCTTTCGGAATCAGACGACCTGTTTCACGACAGATACCATAGGTCTTATTCTCAATACGGACCAAGGCAGCCTGAAGTCCTTGTATGAATTTCTGCTGGCGGGCAGCCAATGTAGTCAACTCCTCTTTTGACTGAGTCAAGGCACCCTCCTCCATCGCTTTATATGTAGGCGAGGTATCATCCACACCATTGTTGTCGCGGTTCATCAGAGAAGCCATCATATCATCATAATCGCGCTTGGCCAAATCCAGTTTCTCCAGAATCAGGGTTCTGAACTCCTCCAACTCTTCATCACTGTAACGTGTCTTTTCACTCATGGTTTTTTCTTTTTAAAATGATTAGTAGTTATTTATTGTGCGGAGTGCTTGGGCTTTATAGTCCAGGCACTCCGTTTTTTATGCTTTTGAAATAGAAAGCTGCACAGTCTCCCCTTCGAGGCTTACTTCCAAAGCACCTTCCAGACTGTCAACCAGCTCAATACTGTTAGCCAGTACCTGAGTGCTGATATAATCGCCGAACTTCTTAATCACACTGCTTACCAGCGGACTGCTCACGATTTTAATGACAATACGGTCAGTAATCTCCAGACCGCTTTCCTTACGCTCAGTCTGAATAGCCTTGATAATTTCGCGGGCTACACCTTCGTTCTTCAGTTCTTCTGTAATGGTGATATCCAGAGCTACGGTCACACTTCCTTCATTGGCCACTGTCCATCCCGGAATATCCTCGCTGAAGATTTCAACATCTTCCAGACAAACCTCTACCGGCTCACCTTCCGGCAATGTCAGACTGATATTGCCATTCTTTTCAAGAGCGGCAATCTGCTCCTGGGTCATGGCGTCAACCAATGCGGCTACGGACTTCATCAGCTTGCCGTACTTCTTACCCATGGTACGGAAGTTACACTTCACCTTCTTAACCAACATGCCGTTTCCGTCCACAAACTGCAATTCCTTCACATTGATCTCATCCAGGATAAGCTGTTTTACAGCCTCGATATTCTCCTTCTGCTGAGCATCAGTAGCCGGAATGGCAATGCACTGCAGCGGCTGGCGAACGATAATCTTCTCCTTCTTACGCAGAGATAGTACCATAGAAGTGATCTTCTGGGCCAACTCCATACGATTCTCCAATACACGGTCGATCTTGCTTTCATCGCACTGTGGGAAAGTAGTCAGATGAATGCTCTTTCCGCCTTCGTTGCGTCCGGTAGCAGCAGTCATATCGGTATAAAGACGATCTGCATAATATGGAGCAATTGGAGCCATCAGCTTGGCAACGGTCTCCAGACAGGTATACAGAGTCTGGTAAGCAGAGATTTTATCTGTGCTCATGGCGCTACCCCAGAAACGCTTACGGCTCAAACGAACAAACCAGTTACTTACGTTATCAATCATGAAGTCCTGAATCAGACGACCGGCCTTGGTAGGCTCGTAATCGTTGTAGCAGGCATCTACATTCTTGATCAGAGAGTTCAACTCAGACAGAATCCAGCGGTCGATTTCCGGACGCTCGTTCATCGGAACATCTGCCTCTTCGTAGCACCAACCATCCACATTAGCATACATGGTCAGGAACGAATAGGTCTGGAACAGTTTGCCGAAGAAAGTACGGCTCACTTCCTGAACACCGGCCTCATCGAACTTCAGGTTATCCCAAGGTGATGAGTTGGTAATCATATACCAGCGTACGGCATCAGAACCGTATTTCTCAATAGACTCAAACGGATCTACAGCGTTGCCCAAACGTTTGGACATTTTGTTTCCGTTTTTGTCCAGTACCAGTCCGTTGGAAATAACAGCCTTGAAAGCTACGGTGTCGAACACCATGGTAGCAATGGCATGAAGCGTAAAGAACCAGCCACGGGTCTGATCCACACCTTCGGCGATGAAATCTGCCGGGAATACCTCGCGAGCGTCGAACTGCTCCTTGTTTTCGAATGGGTAGTGAATCTGTGCATATGGCATGGCACCTGAATCAAACCAAACGTCAATCAGGTCGAGCTCACGCTTCATCGGCTTGCCGCTCGGACTAACTAACACCACATCATCCACAAACGGACGGTGCAAGTCAATCTTATCATAGTTTTCCTGAGAGTAGTCTCCCGGAATAAACCCTTTTTCCTTCAATGGGTTTGAAGTCATCACACCGGCAGCAACGGCCTTGTCGATCTCCTGATACAGTTCTTCAACAGAACCGATACAGATTTCCTCGCCATCTTCCGAGCGCCAGATCGGCAACGGAGTACCCCAGTAACGGCTACGGCTCAAGTTCCAGTCATTCAGATTCTCCAGCCATTTTCCAAAACGTCCGGTACCGGTTGACTCCGGTTTCCAGAGAATAGTCTTATTGAGTTCGATCATACGCTCCTTAACAGCTGTACTCTTGATGAACCAACTGTCAAGTGGATAGTACAGAATCGGTTTGTCGGTACGCCAGCAGTGCGGATAGTTATGCACGTGTTTCTCGATCTTGAAGGCTTTGTTGTTCTGCTTCAGATCCATGCAGATAGTCACGTCCAGGGTCTCGTCCTTCTCGGTTTTCTTATCGTCGTAAGCATTCTTTACGAAGCAACCTTCCCAAGGCTTGTAAGCCTCTACATTCACATGGTTCTTGACAAACTCTTCGTCCAGTTCGTCAATCAAATAAAACTTACCGGTAAGGTCTACCATCGGACGCGCTTCACCCTTCTTGTTAATCAGCTGCATCGGCGCAATTCCGGCAGCCTTGGCCACCTGAGCATCGTCAGCACCGAATGTAGGTGCGATATGTACGATACCGGTACCATCCTCGGTAGTTACATAATCACCCGGAATCACGCGGAAAGCATCTCCCTCCGGACTCACCCAAGGCAACAGCTGCTCATAGCGCATACCTACCAGATCGGCTCCGGTATATTCGGCAACAATCTGATAAGGAATTACTTTGTCACCTGGTTTATAAGCGGACAGATCAGCACCCTCACCCTGCGGATTGAAATAAGCTGATACACGAGCCTTAGCCATAATCACAGTGATCGGCTGGGCGGTGTACATGTTATAGGTACGGATACATACGTAATCAATCTTAGGACCCACACACAGAGCGGTGTTTGAAGACAGAGTCCATGGAGTAGTTGTCCAAGCCAGGAAGTAAGGAGTTCCCCACTCGGCCATTTCCGGCTTCGGATCCAACATCTTGAACTGTGCGGTAACGGTAGTATCCTTCACATCACGATAGCAACCCGGCTGGTTCAACTCGTGTGAGCTCAGTCCGGTACCCGCTGCCGGTGAATACGGCTGGATGGTATAGCCTTTGTAAAGCAGGTTCTTGCCATACAATTGCTTCAACAGCCACCACAAGGTTTCAATATATTTGTTGTCGTAAGTGATGTACGGATGCTCCATGTCCACCCAGTAACCCATCTTGTGACTCAGATCGGTCCATTCCTGAGTAAACATCATCACATTGGTACGGCACTTACGGTTATAGTCCTCAATAGAAATAGTTTTGCCGATATCTTCCTTGGTAATACCTAATTCTTTCTCTACACCTAACTCTACAGGCAGTCCGTGTGTATCCCATCCGGCCTTACGCTTCACCTGAAAACCCTTCATGGTCTTGAAACGGCAGAAAGTATCCTTTATAGAGCGGGCCAAAACGTGATGAATTCCAGGATGACCGTTTGCAGAAGGAGGTCCCTCAAAGAAAATAAACGAAGGACAGCCCTCACGTTCTGTCATACTCTTATGAAACACATCATCTACATCCCACTGACGAAGCACTTCTTTGTTCACCTCCGAGAGGTTCAAATTTGTGCGTTCTGTGAATTTCTTTGCCATATATCTGATTTTTTAAACTTTCTACTTTCTAAATCGATTTTCTCAAATTGCCGCAAAAATAGTAATTTTATTGAGAATCTGAAAACAAAATCATAGGGATTTCGTGAATCTCGCCACAAAACCAAGAAATCGGCATTTGCCAAGCAAAATTCCGCATGGCAAATGCCGACCGACTGATTTTTATATTACATACCTTTGCGGCAGTGTGTCAGAAACCAACAGTGTACCTTAGCAAAATAAAACACTGTCAGTATTAAAGCAACCGCCAGACCTATCCAATAAACTACTTGAGCATTCTGAGGCAGCAAAAGAGAACTGCCAAACATACCCAGACACAATCCGCTCTCCCAAGCCAGCATATAAGAACTCTGTGCGGTACCCCGTTCACAATGTTCTGCCACACGCATAAAATAGATCAAATAGCGGCTCGTAAGCAATCCACCACCGAAACCGGCAAAAAGACCGGTAAAGGGAATCACATCCGGATCCGGAACAAGCACATTGATGATACAGACAACAATGAGCGACAGGAAACCGAGAAGCATCAGCATCCGACTATCCTTTTTCCGGAAAAAGAAATAATGAACGGACTGCGACAGGAGGAAACCTAAAAACAGCCATCCATAAAAATACACGGTGTAATTCCGTGGCAACAACAGTCCTAACAGGAAACTGACCGGAACCAGCGTAAAAAACAATATTTTTCCGCGACTCAACCAAAAGCGATCTAACGAAAAACACTTAGGCTCCAACGGAGTACGGAACGGAACATGCAACTGAAGGATGAGCAGCCACGACAGCAACAGCAGTGACGCCGGCAGCCAGATTACATTTTCCCAATCAAAAAAGAAGTTCAGCAGCAATGCGGCCATCGGTCCCAAAGCTAAAGCCAAACGCGTAAACCAGTAATACCAGTAAGCCGCCTCTGTACGCTTTTTCGTATAGGTCAAATCAATCAGTAACGTAGATCCTAACGCAATCTGAAACAAGCCATAGGCCGATCCTTGTATGAAGCGCGCCGCAATATAGATCCACTCAGGCAATCGATATAACGTAGCGACAGTGAAAAGCAGCATAAAGAACTGTGCCCACAGCACCACAGACTTTCGTTTATAACGGTCAAGCCAATAATTGGCAAACGGTCCGAACAGAAATATTCCGGCTCCGAAAACTGAAACAACGGCTCCGGCTACGGAAAGGTTCTCTTGAAAATAGCGTCCAATAACCCATGGCTCGGTCAGCAACAGGCCATACATGGCAATACCTGTCAACAAATTGACCACCAGTATGGTAACAAAAGAGGATTTCCACAAAGAAGGATTATTCTGTAAGTCTGCCACAGTTAATATTGTTCGTTAATACTCGGGAAATCACGGTCTTTCACATCTGTGACATACTGACCGATAGCATCGGTCATCACAGTATGCAAGTCCGCATAACGGCGCAGGAACTTTGGTGAAAATCCCTTGTTCATACCCAGCATATCGTTGACAACCAGCACCTGACCATCTACTTCGCCTCCGGCACCAATACCGATAACCGGTATAGTCAGTTCGGAAGCGACACGTGCTGCCAGCACAGCCGGAATCTTTTCCAGAACCAAAGCAAAACAACCGGCTTCTTCCAACAAGTGTGCATCCTCAATCAGTTTCTGGGCTTCCGCCTCTTCCTTGGCTCGCACAGCATAAGTACCAAACTTATTAATACTCTGTGGCGTCAAGCCCAAATGTCCCATAATAGGAATACCGGCAGCCAGAATTGCCTTTACAGTGTCAATGATTTCTGCTCCGCCCTCCAATTTAAGCGCGTCACATCCGCTTTCCTTCATGATGCGTACGGCATTGGTAACACCCTCCGTCGGGTTCACCTGATAAGTACCAAAAGGCATATCACAAACTACCAGTGCTCTCTTGGCTCCACGCATCACCGATGTAGCATGATAAATCATCTGATCCAGCGTAATCGGAAGAGTTGTTGTGTTTCCTGCCATGACATTTGAAGCGGAATCACCGACAAGAATCACATCCATTCCGGCACCATCAACAATCTGTGCCATTGTGTAATCGTAAGCAGTAAGCATGGCAATCTTTTTACCCTGACCTTTCATTTCGATCAGTCTGTGTGTCGTCACTTTACGGACATCTTCTACTAAATACCCAGCCATTTTTAAATGTTTAAGTTTTTAAATTTCGCTGCAAAAGTACTCATTTTTTTCTTTTACAGAATGCAACCGTATCATTTTTTTGCATACAACAGAGCGTTCAGAATCCGAAATACATCTTCATTTTCCAGTTTTTTCTTTACGTACCATACTTTTTCATCACCCGAAAACAACGAAATGTAAGTTAATTTTGTATTTTTGCCCTTGCTAACCAAATCATAGTCACAATATAACATGAATACAGGACTAATCAAACTTTTTGAAAACAGCATAAAAAACAATTGGAATCTGAAGGCGCTGACCGATTTCAACGGCGAAACCTTACAATATAAGGACGTAGCACGAAAGATTGAAAAATTACATATATTAATGGAACATGCCGGCATCATGCCGGGAGACAAAGTGGCTCTTTGCGGACGAAACTGCGGCAACTGGTGTGTCACCTTTTTAGCAGCTATCAGCTACGGAGCTGTCATTGTTCCAATTCTTCATGAATTCAAACCCGACAACATCCATAATATCGTCAATCATTCGGAGGCGCGCTTGCTCTTTACGGGCGATTACGTTTGGGAAAATCTGAATGAAGAAGAAATGCCTCATCTGGAAGGAGTGATCTGTGTAAACGACTTCAGCCTGTTGACTTCCCGTTCGGAGAGGCTGTCTTTTGCACGCGAGCATCTCAATGAGTTGTTCGGAAAGAAGTTCCCCAACCGCTTCACTCCCGATTTGATTTCCTATAAAGAGGAAGATTCGCCCGAGGCTTTGGTCATTATCAACTACACATCTGGAACCACCGGATTTTCCAAAGGCGTGATGCTGCCTTGTCGCAGTATTCTGTCGAACATTATCTTCTGCCAGGAAACAATAGGTATCCAGCCTGGAGACAATATTGTATCCATGCTACCGATGGGGCATGTTTTCGGGCTCGTTTATGACTTTCTCTATGGCATCAGTTCCGGAGCACACCTGTACTTCCTGACCCGCATGCCCTCACCTAAAATCATAAAAACTACCGTAGCAGCCATTCGTCCGCGTATTATTTCGTGCGTACCTCTGGTTATCGAAAAACTCTTTAAGCAGGAGATTTTGCCACAAGTAGACAACAAATTAGGCAAATTACTGCTCAAGCTTCCTTTCATCAGCGAGCATCTGAAAGAAAAGGCCCGTCAGGAAAGCCTGCGTTTGTTTGGAGATAATATTTTAGAAGTAATTATCGGCGGAGCCCCATTTAACGCAGAAGTGGAAGCTTTTGTACGAAACATCAAATTTCCTTATTCCATTGCATATGGTATGACTGAATGTGGCCCAATCATCTGCCACAGCACGTGGAAAGAAACCGCCTACATGTCTTGCGGAAAGGTGGCCCATCGCATGGAAGCTAAGGTCCTGAGTCCCGAACCGGACAAAGTACCGGGAGAATTGGTTTGCCGCGGCGAAAATCTTATGCTGGGTTATTACAAGAACCCAGAAGCTACTGAAGCGATCATTGACTCCGAGGGATGGCTACATACCGGTGATATGGCCATCATTTCACCCGAAGGAGATGTATATATAAAAGGCCGATGCAAGAATATGCTCTTAAGCACCAATGGACAAAACATCTATCCAGAAGAAATCGAATCGAAGCTGAACAACATGCCATATGTCAACGAGTCACTTGTCATCATGAGCCAAAGTAAGCTTGTTGCCCTTATCTATCCAGACCTGAACGAAGCCTTGGAGAACGGATGCAACGAACAGCAACTGATGGAGATGCTGGAAAAGAACCGCATTGAGCTGAACAAGGAACTGCCGGCATATTCCCAGATCACCAAAATAGTATTCCGTAACGAAGAATTTGAGAAAACGGCAAAAAAGAGCATCAAACGCTATTTGTATCAGGGCTGAAGAGCAGATCTCCCCAACCAGGAGACCCAAGAAGAAAAATCTGCCGGCAGCAACACATCCTGGGTAGAGATGCAAAGAACTATCCGTTTTTTTTATTACTTTTGCCGACAATTTACAAAAAGAGAGTGAACTAATAAAAATAAGATTATGGCTCGCAAGAGAAAAGAATTACCTATTCTGGAAAATATCACCATCACCGACGTAGCAGCCGAAGGAAAAGCCCTGGCCAAAGTAAACGACATGGTCATTTTTGTTCCTTATGTGGTTCCGGGAGATGTGGTAGATCTGAAAATCAAAAAGAAGAAACATCGCTACTGCGAGGCAGAGGCAATCAAGTTTCATCAATATTCCGAGAAACGTGCCACTCCGTTCTGCGAACACTACGGTGTGTGCGGCGGATGCAAATGGCAGTGCCTGCCTTATGAGGAGCAAATCAAATACAAACAACAACAGGTATGGGACAACCTGAGCCGCATCGGCAAGGTAGAGCTGCCGGAAATGCTTCCGATTCTGGGATCCGTCCACACCACTTGTTATAGAAACAAACTGGAGTTCGGCTTCTCCAACAAACGTTGGTTTACAGCACAGGAGATTGAACAGGATGCCACCTTCGACACAAACAACGCCGTAGGTTTCCACACTTCAGGCTCATTCGACAAAATCCTGCCGATCAACAAGTGCTGGCTGATGGACGACATCAACAATCGCATTCGTAATGCGGTGAGAGACTTCTGCAACGAACAGGGATTTTCTTTCCACGACCAGAGAAACCACGAAGGCCTGATGCGAAATATGATGATCCGCAACTCAAATACCGGCGAGCTGATGGTACTCATGCAGTTCTGCATCACCAACGACAAGGAACAAGAACAGGCCCTTCAGGTTATGCAATTCATCGGTGACCACTTT
>OKWR01002046.1_pt1 | contig 11823 bp, 10 predicted proteins | sample 1607101 | NCBI WGS metagenome assembly OKWR01 (sample SAMN04414076, study PRJEB24778) | human gut metagenome | material: faecal | host: Homo sapiens
GCACCTACTAATAGTTATCAATTTAAACGTTTAAAAAAATGGCTTACGTAATTAGTGACGATTGTATCGCTTGCGGTACTTGTATTGACGAATGTCCGGTAGGAGCAATTTCAGAAGGTGACAAATACAGCATCGACCCTGAAATGTGTACAGATTGTGGAACTTGCGCAGATGCTTGTCCTACTGAAGCAATTCATCCGGCAGAATAAACCGCAACATCGATAGGTTTCTTTCACAGGACCTATAAAGATAAGGGGCTGTTTCCTTTCGGAACAGCCCCTTATTATTTTCTCATTCTTTGCCGACTTCGTCAAAATTCGATATTCAGTTTGATCTCATCCGAGTCGTCTTCCTGCCGGTCTTCATCCGACACCGACTCCTCTGGCTTTTCACCAGCTCTACATCGCTTAATGTAACTGATTACATCATTCATCCCATCCATGAACTTGTCAAAGTCCTCTTTGTACAGGAAAATCTTATGTTTTTCAAAAGAAACCTGTGTACCATTCTTCGGCTGTACCTTTTTACTCTCCGTCACAGCCAGAAACAAATCGTCTTTCAGATTCTTCTTTACATCCAGATAATAAATCCTTTTTCCTGCTTTAATGGTTTTAGAGTATAAAATCTCTTTGTCACCACCTTCAACCTGTATTTTCTTCACCGAGTCTTCCATTATAGCAAACATTCGTTAAACACCCACCCATTTTATCATAACTTGCTTCAAATATGTGCATTTTTTTTTAAACAACAACTATTTTAACGCATGAAAATGCGTATAAAGAATCGGAATAGTATGAAATAATAAATAACACACATAAAATTAAGCAAAGCGGCGAACTTTTATCAAAAGAATGACTAACTTTGCAGCCAAATTTATAACAAGTAGTTCCTTCAAACGATGATCAACAGAATTTTAATCCGCATTAAAGTTTTACAGATAGTATATTCTTACTATCAAAACGGAAACAACGACCTCAAAGTAGCGGAAAACGAATTGCTTTTCAGTCTTAGAAAGTCTTATGACTTATATCATTATTTTCTTCTCCTAATTGTCGACGTCACAAACTTACAAAGACGCATCCTGGATGCCCGTAAAAACAAGTATATGCCGACTGAAGCCGAGTTGAACCCTAACACCCGACTGATAGACAACCGATTCGCTGCACAAATAGCTGAAAACGAAGCGCTTCGGAAGTATGTGGCCGAGCAGGGGCTTTCATGGGATAACGATGAAGATTTCATCAAAATGGTACTCGACCTGATCTTATCGTCTGAACAGTACAGAGAATATCTGAACAACGAAAACGATTCATACGAGACAGACAAGGAATTCTGGCGCATCGTATTCAAAAAACTGATTTGCGGCAACGAAGCGATCGACGACTACCTACAAGATAAGAGTATTTATTGGAACGACGATATCTCCATCGTCGAAACATTTACGCTGAAAACAATCAAACAATTCGAAGAAACAGCCGGAAGCAAACAAAAATTGTTGCCGATGTTTAAAGATCTCGAAGACCAGTCTTTCGCCATCAAATTATTCCGCCAATCTTTAATGAAAGGTAGTGAATTCCGCGAACGTATCAACAAGCACATGAAGAACTGGGAGACCGAACGCATAGCGAATATGGACCTTATTATCATGCAGGTTGCACTGGCTGAAATCATGACGTTCCCGACAATTCCCATCAATGTGACGCTGAACGAATATATCGACACGGCCAAATACTACAGTACCCCGAAAAGCGGAACGTTTATCAACGGTATTTTAGATTCCGTAGTCAACGAGTTAAAAAAAGAAAAGTTATTGCTCAAAGATTAATTATTATCCTTACATTTGTGTCAGTATCGAATTGATATTAACTTATTAATGTTTATAGTTATATGAGCTTACTTACTATTTTACTTCAGGCCGCCGGTGGAAGCCAGCAATGGTCTGGTATTTTGATGATGGTTGTTATTGTTGCGATCTTCTATTTCTTTATGATCCGTCCGCAACAAAAGAAACAAAAAGAGATTCAGAAAGCCCGCGAAGCTTTGAAAGCGGGAGATAAAGTGATCACTGCCGGAGGTATCTACGGAAAAATCAAAGAAATCGGTGACACCTATATGTTGATTGAAATTTCTGATGGCGTACGCATCCGTGTAGACAAAACATCCGTGTTTGCATCTGCAGAGGACGCACAGCAAAAATAAGCAACGGAACATATGTCACGACTTGGACAAATCAAACAAACATTCAAGTCTGTCCGGATAGAGATTAAGGCTTTTCTTCGCCGTCAACAGTGGAAAGAAGCCTTGATCTTTTTCTGTTTTATACTGTTGGCTTTCGGCTTCTGGCTTCTCCAGAGCCTCCAACAGGAGTATGAAATAGATATCAAGATTCCGGTCAAATACAAGAATGTGCCACCGGATATATCTTTCACGGAAACACCGCCCGAAGCCATTACGGTCAAAGTGAAAGACAAGGGGAGCGTATTGCTGAACTACTCCTTCGGCCGTTCGTTTGCCCCGATTGAGGCCAACATGAAGGCACAGCCGGAAAAAGCCGGTAAACTAGTCATCAGCCGAAAGGATATCGAAAGCGATATAAAGAAACATCTGATTGCGACTACTTCCCTGCTCAGCTTCGAGCCCCAGTATATCGATGCAGCTTATAGCAAACGTATAAAGAAGGAGATACCGGCTGTGTTCGAGGGAACTGTCCAGACGAATGCCGGTTTCAAAGTCTCAGGCGATATATCCATTACCCCCCGCAACATCAGCGTTTATGCCAGCGATGTCGTTCTGGATACCTTGAAAGAGATAAAAACGGTCTATACCGAGATCAAGAAAGGAAACAAGACCGTCACGCGCACTATCCAACTGGAAAAAATAGACGGAGCCACTCTCGAACCGACAAGTGTGACCATCACGGTCCCGATAGAAGAATATACGGAAAAGACACTGGAAATACCGGTTGTCTGTACCAACCTACCGCGCCATTATACCTTGCGCACATTCCCATCTGTCGTGAAAGTGAGCTGTAGTGTTCCCCTTTCACGCTTCAAGGATGTCTCGGCGGATGATTTCGAGATACGGATCTCTTTTGCCGATTTGGAGCAAAGCGCTTCGGGAACATTACCTTTGCAACTGGACAAAAAACCGAGCTGGGTGGATGTCGCCACTATTTCACCAGATCGGATCGAATTTATATTGGAACAAACAAAATCAAATGATTAAGATTGGAATCACCGGAGGAATCGGAAGCGGCAAATCAGTGGTAGCCGCTCTGTTGGAGTTATCAGGCATTCCCGTGTATATCGCCGATACGGAAAGCAAGCTCCTGACAGCCACGTCACCCGTTATCCGGGAAAAACTGATTGCCTTATTCGGCGAGCAGCTTTATACGGCCGACGGTTTGGATAAAAAACGGCTTGCCTCTCATATTTTCGGAAATCCGGAACGACTTGAACAAGTGAATGCGATCATTCATCCGGAAGTGAACCGTCATTTTCTTGCTTGGACCGAGAGACAAAATACTCCGGTATGCGCCATCGAATCCGCCATCCTTTTCGAATCGGGCTTTAACCGGGTTGTCGATACGACACTGATGGTCTATGCCCCGATGGAGGTACGCATCAAACGGGCACTCGAACGCGACGTCGTTTCTCGCGAAGAAGTCATACGCCGCATCGAAAGCCAATTGCCGGACGAAGTGAAGAAAGAGAAATCGGACTACGTAGTCTTCAATGACGGCAAGCAGGCTTTACTTCCGCAGATAACTGCTTTCCTTACTGGACTAAATACATGAAAATATTGATTTTCAATTTTATAACAAACAAAACAACGAAAATATCCGGTCAAAAGGGACCTTTTCGCTTAGTGAATAATCATTAGAAACAAGAAAATATGTTCAAAACTGCCGGAAATTCCCGACAGTTATGCTACATTTGCAGCACAAAAGTTAAACACTATTAGAAAAACAAAGTATTATGTTGAAGACGATTTTGTCTATCTCGGGTAAACCGGGATTGTTTAAATTGGTTTCCCACGGGAAAAATATGCTGATTGTTGAGTCGTTAGCAGACAAGAAAAGAGTTCCTGCATACGCAAAAGATAAAGTAATTTCTCTGGGAGACATTGCGATCTACACAGATGAAGCAGAAGTTCCCTTGCATGAAGTTCTGACCAGCGTCAAAAATAAAGAAAACGGACAGCAGGCTTCTATCCCCACATCCGCCAAGCCGGACGAACTGCGTGCTTATTTCGCAGAAATTCTTCCCAATTTCGACCGTGAACGTGTATATCCAAGCGATATCAAGAAATTGATCTCCTGGTATAACATCCTGATCGGCGCCGGCATCACGGAATTCACACCGGAAGAACCCGCCTCAGAAGAGACTCCGGCTGAAGAAACGCAAGAAGAGGCTTAATGATAGAATAGTAGTAAATGGCATGTGTAAATGACCGTAGTTTTCATTTCACATGCCATCTATTTTTAGAATATTCCTTTCTAATCCAGTTTCAATACAGCCAAGAACGCTTTCTGCGGAACCTCAACTGTACCGATCTGTTTCATTCGTTTCTTTCCTTCTTTCTGCTTTTCAAGTAGCTTACGTTTACGAGAGATATCGCCACCATAACATTTGGCCGTAACATCTTTACGAACCGCCTTTATCGTTTCGCGGGCAATAATCTTGGCTCCGATAGCCGCTTGGATAGCGATATCGAACTGTTGCCGAGGAATCAGCTCTTTCAGTTTTTCACACATACGCCGCCCAAACGAAACCGCATTGTCAATCATCTCGAAAAGCGAACCATTGAACACTTGGTAGGATGCCAATGGCTTGCTGATCGTATTTGTGTAGAACTGGACACACTTTACTTCGGATGTAGGGAAAAATCTCTGAGGCTCTTTACTAAAAAGTAATAAAGCGGCATTTGTAATCCTGCCATCATCCATCAGATTCAGGCTTTTCAGTACCCGCTCCACACCGGCATCCATAGATAAAGGGTATGCACGTTTCTTGCGGGCTCTCTCAACAAAGATATCAACCTTATCAACATCTATATCAGCCAATGTAGCCGTTGGATGAAGAGTCGCATCAAAGGGTAAAAGACGCAGATATTCATTCTCTTCCAGATAGCGCACCAATGAAGCATAGACGGCCGAACGCAGCTCTTCGTAATCTCCAAACGATTTACGAACAACACATTGCTCAGCTTTCCTGATAAAGTTGGTTTCTTTGGTGTTGCGTTGCTCCTTATCCAGCCGTTTAATAAAAATCAGACGGTCTTTATGCAACTTTGTAGCCAAGTCAAACTCACGTTCCGTAGGCGAAACTCCTTCTGCATCTTCGTAACCATAATTTGCACCCATCAGAGCTAAATAGATATCAGCCTGCTCCACTTCTCCAAGATAAACCTGTACTGTAGACTGAGACTTGGCTGGCATTTCTTCAAAAATAAAAACTTCGAAAAATCTGCCGAGCAGGGCGTCTGTCCGTATATATTCAGCCAAGGCTTTGCGCTCTTGTGCGAACTCTTGCTGTACACTGCTTATGAATATTCTAATTGGCCTCATATCATTACTCCTTTATCAAATTATTCAACCCTTTGATCGCAAATTCATCTCCAGTCAATTGAGCTATCATCTCTGTTAACTGACTTTGATTGTCTGTAATCTTGGATTCAATCTCATTATATGATTCAGCATATTTTGCTTCAAGAGCAACTATAGCCTTCTCAAAAGTACTCAATACAACTGTAAGAGTATTAGAAATGCCCTGGCAAATAGGGTCTATCCATTTTTTATACAAGAAGAAATCTACCTCTTCGTTAGTCAAATTCTCAATGGCATCGATGGTTTTTTCTTCAAGTTCAGTCTTTGCCACCTTGATAGCCTTGTTTGTCTTGCTTTGCTTATCCCAAAGAGCAACAATCTCCTTGAGTTTTACCTTTGTGTCTGGCTCAATAAAATCGCCCTTGGCTTTGGCATCTTTTGTAATCTTTTTCTTGTTTAATTTAAGATTGTCGCCATCCTCGAGATATACCGCAGCTTCCTCTTCAGTGAAGTTATTTGGTGCATCCTCGAGATTTGAGACACATTCATCAACTTCTGCTTGCAACTGAGCAATAGCGTCAAGTTCTGACTGGAATTTCACACTCTGCACTAATTCGAATGGCAAAATACGCCCTTTAAGTCCGTCAGGAACTTCAATCTCGTTATCTCCATCCTTCTTTATCTTATAAGCCTGCTCAACGGCACGAACCGCATCAATGCCGTCACTCTGGATAGTCTCAATGTCATTGACAATTGTCTGCCAGTTATCAGCCAATGCCTGATATGCGGTATATTTATCAACAAGTGCGATTGATTGTAGGCGGCTGAAGATTTCTTCTGCAATGGCATCCTGCTCCTTCATTTCGTTTACAGACATGACATTGGTGATAAGGTGATCATGAAGCATATCTTCGAAGCCTGCAAAGGCATCAACAAACGACTGTTTCAATGCCTTTACGTCTGCATTTTCGTTGATAGCATCAGCTATGCTCTCCACCTTCACACTTGCGTATGGACTGCCATCCTCATTTCTTTGGAATAGTTCGCCACGCAATGATGGCAATGCCTGCCAGTAGTTTTCGAGCGAATCAATCTCATTCTCTGGAATGCCTCCAAACATAGTAGCGTAGATGTCATACTGCACAGCAGCTTCGCCTGAATCTACATAACGGGGGATGTTAAGGTTGTAACCATTCTGACGAATTTCGTCACGAGATACTGCACGAGAGAAACCAGGGATTGACTTTCTATCACGAACGGTATCGGCAATGCGCTTAATGTCGCAAGCACGCAGTTTGTTCTGCTTGCCATCCTTTACAAATCCCTTTGAAGCATCAATGATCAGTACATCATCATTATCTCGATGCTGCTTCAGCACCATAATGAGTGTAGTAATACCAGTGCCAAAGAAGATATTGGCAGGCAAACCAATGATAGCGTCAATGTTGTTCTTCTCTATGAGGTTCTTACGAATCTTACCCTCGCCATCAGCATCTTTTTCTGGATCACCTCGAAAAAGTACGCCATGAGGCAGAACGATAGTGAGAATGCCGTCAGGCTTGATGTGGTGGAGTTCATGGAGCAGAAACGCATAATCAGCCTTGCTCTTTGGAGCCACACCATAATCCTTGAAACGAGAGTCCATTTCTGCATCAACAGGATTCCAATGCTGAGAATATGGAGGATTGCTGACCACAGCATCTACATAAAGAGGCTTGCTCATATCGCCTGCCTGTACAGGCCAATCTTCATCAAGCGAGTCTGCACAACGAGCATTGATGTTGTTTGGCTTGATACCACGCATCACAAGATTCATACGTGTGAGGTTGTAGGTATTCTCCTTCAGTTCCTGTGCATAGTATTTCACCTTGTTCTTATCCTCGATATGCCTGCCAACCGACTTACCAATAGTGATAAGCAACGAACCAGAACCAGATGTTGGGTCGTAAATTTCGATAGTTTCCTTAGCCTTATGGTGTTCTGCAACAATCTCCGACATAAGTATAGCTACCTCGTGTGGTGTATAGAACTCACCAGCCTTTTTGCCTGCATTCGCTGCAAAGTTACCAATCAAGTATTCATAAACATAGCCAAGCACGTCATAGTCTTGACTGCCATCGGTAGGAATATCCTTAATGAGTTTTATGAGGTCTTTTAGTGCGCGAGTTTGCGAAGCTGGATTCTCTCCAAGTTTACTAAGACCGGCTTGCAAAGTCAAAAAGATCTTTTCATAGACAGAGCGATAGTTCGCACTTACCAAACGGTCGAAATTGTTAAGTGCAGCACTCAGGTCTGCCACATTAAACATAGAATCAGGCTTCAACCATGTACTGAACAGATACTTATACTCGATAAAGTATCCGATATTGTTCTTACAGTACTCAATAGTATCCTTTGCATTAGCATCTTCATAGTCTTCAACAAGAAAAGGCATATCCTCGTCAGTCCATCCATCCTTACGAAGATATTGCTCCTCGTTGTCACAGAGGAACTTGTAGAAAATAAGACCAAGGATATAATCTTTGTATTCGTTGGCATCGATCTTCGAACGCATCTTGTTCGCCGACGCCCATATTTTATTTGCAAGTTTCTGCTTATTCATATATTTACTTTCTAATTATTCTATGCTAGTAGTGTTTTATACATATTTTGACAATTAATTTGACCTTCAGCCAATTTGGTCATTAAGTCACTATGCCATTTTACAACATCCATTACCTAATTAAGGCAAGACCTAAACATGAAATTTAAATCAACCTTCTTGTGTGAACCATCTTGTATAATTATCGATCAGATTCCCTATGATGTAAGATATTACTTTAGGCATGATGGAACATTCGGCTTACCTATAACCGCTTTTACCCACAATCAATCTTTCAAACATCCAACAGGAACAACATAGATTCCATCAGTCCGTCTATAGGCAAAGTCTCCTACACCAGTTAGTACCATACAAAATGCAGGTGCCTTCATTCGGGAGGTGTCAATAATATTGGTAAGTGCAGTTAATGTTTTAGCACCATCCTCAATAAGTTTTTCTCCGCCTAATTTTATCTCAATTAAACCATATGCACCATTACGCAAATGCACCACAGCATCACATTCCAAACCATTTTTATCCCTATAATGGTAAACCGAACCATCTAAAGCATCCGCATAAACACGAAGATCACGGATACACATCGTCTCAAAAAACAATCCGAATGTATTCAAATCATTAATCAGGTCATTAGGCCCAAGTCCCAAAGCAGCAACTCCCAATGAAGGATCTACATAATATCTTGTGTCAGATGTGCGCACTGCTGTTTTGCTTCTCAGATTTGGATTCCATGCCGGCATATCTTCTATCACAAATATTTTTCGTAAAGCAGTAAGGTATGCTCCTACTGTCTCATCGCTGATGTTTCCTGTCTCATTTGTTGATATATCAGCAAGAATCGTTGCTATGCTTGCTTGAGAGCCCTGATGTCTGGCATATGAACGCATTATTCTCTTTGCTCGCTCCTCGTCTCTTTTTACGTTATCTACTCGCGATATATCACTATTTGTAATGGCTTTATAATACTCCGTTACTTGCGATAATGCTGCCTTTTCAGTTTTCTTTTGCAGAGACTTAGGCCATCCGCCACGACAAACGGCAAATGCAAGCATTGGTAAGGTCAGTTTATTTAATGCTCCTATTCTGTCAGGAGTAAGAAACAAATCCGACAAACTAACCTCTCCTGTAGATTCTCCTGACTCCCAAAGACTCATAGGACGCATAGTAAGCCATCCGTATCTTCCGGTTCCAGTATGATGAATTTCTTTCATATCAACTGGAACTGCAGATCCTGTAAGCATAAACTGACCATCGTCATCTCTATGGTCAACTTCAAACCGAATGGCATCCCAAAACTGAGGAACATGTTGCCATTCATCAATCAAACGTGGAGTTTCTCCTTCAAGCAAAAAACGGATATTTGTTTGTGCCATCTGTTTATACTGTTCTTGCTTTACCGGGTCGTCCATATAGATGATGCTTTTAGCTTGTTGTTCAGCCGTAGTCGTCTTACCACAAGCTTTTGGACCTTCAATTAAAACAGCACCCATTGCCTCTAACTTATCACGCAATAATTTATCTGCTATTCGATTTTTATATTCCATAGATACATAGTTTTTGCAAAGATAGGGAAATAGTTTATGAATCATATAAATTGCAATACAAATTTGGAAGTTTGGACGAAATCCATTTGGTAATTTGGCCTATTTTTGCTTGGTAATTTGGCGAATTATAATTATTTCCTTCGATAACTTTTCGTTTGCTGCTTACATACTGTTACTACCGCAAACATCAGACACCTTCTCCGATACGCCTCTTCCTCCTCATCCGGCCTTCTTCCGTCCCAGCGAAGGTCTGAGTCGGAGTTGCCACCACCGCCGGATGAAACAGCGACAGGCTGTCCGCCAATCAGTGCATCAGCGATGGTGAAGATTCGTTTCCGCACAGAAGGCTCAGCCAGCTGGTCAAGAAATGTCTGCATCTGTTCAGTCTGATTATCGTTGAGATTCGTCAGTCGTGCATACTCCTGTTGCAGCCGTTTAAGCTCCTGATAATCCACCAATACATTTCGCTGCACAGCCTGCACCTGCCGCTCGGCATCTTTCCGATACAACGCTTCAATCTGGCGGACTATCTTCACGAATCGGCTGGCGATAGAGCGGTTCTGCTCGTCGAGCCATTTGTCCAACCCGAACATCGGAGGCTTGGAGGTGATTCTCGGAGGGTCGAAGTCTATCCGGTGGTTGCGGAACGGTTGTGCAATCCGTCCGACATACTCCATGTCCCGTGTCATTCTGTCCAGCTCCTGTTCTTTCGCCTGAAGTTTACCGGCCTTGTCTTCCAACTTCGTCTGGTACTCGGCAATGAGTTTCAGAAGATCGGTTTTCCGGGCGTCGTATTTGTCGAGTGTTATTCTTCCGGACGCCAGTTTCTCTTCGACTTCATCAAGCTGTGATTTATAGTTCAAAATCTGTGCTTCCAGCCTCCGTATCATGGACTGAAGCCCTTTGACCGCTTTCTCGGCCTGTTTTGCCTCGTGAGTAAGTTTACGGATGTAGTCACGTTTACTCAAATGGCTGACGTGCCGCCCCTCGATGCTGTCGCCGCGTTCCAGCCCGTATTTACTGCCGACCTCCTCGTAGAGCGAGGTATGCATCTCCCGAAGGATCCGGCCGTACTCGTAGCGGTTCTTCCCGAACTTCGCCGACCACATGACGCATTCGCGTCCGCTTTTTGCACGTTGCCCGACCGGAACGATCAAGGCATGGATATGCGGACTGCTCTCGTCGAGATGAACATGGAAGCCGATGATGTTCTCCTGCCCGTATCGTCGGGCGCACCAGTCATAGACATCTTTTGCCCATTGTTCGATTTCCGGACATCGCAGGAGGTGGCTGTTGTCCGCCTCCTTGTCCAGATTGACGGCCTGGTCTCCGAATGCCATTTCGAGAGTGCGGTCGTGGTTGCCGCCGAATATGAATCTGGCACAACAGTTCGGCTGTATCTTGCTGTCGGCCTTGAACGGATGCCAACCCAGCTCCGAGAGTCTGTCCATAAGCCGCACCTCAAGCGACTCTCGCTGATAGCCCAACGGATGGATCTTCCCGTCGGGCCCGATCTCGAAATTCAACCCCATCCGACTCTTGTCGTAATGGTTGGTCGGATCCTGATTCTTTCGCTCGATCTTGTCATCATCCCAGCGTCGTTCATTTTCATTGGCCTCCGCCGTGCCGAATGACTTCCCGGCTTCGACGTGCATGGCCTGCTTTATATCTGTATTCATAATCGATGTTCATTTGATAAATGGTTCTTGTTTGAGCTTGCTCCCTACGGGTCGGAGTCTGCCGAATCCCGACGGGACTTTCTTGCCGGCAGGCAAAAAGTCCTTATTGTGTTATGGACTTTCCCTGTAAACTCCCGAAACCACCCTCGGGTTACTCGACCAGTTCCAGATCCAGTTCGTCAATGAGCAGTTGCAATGCTGGATTATGCCGTATCATCTTCTGGAGCACCTGACGTTGTGTCGGGACGGTGAGAAAGAAGTCCGCTATGTCCAGACCGCGGCTGCGCTGTTCGTCGGTGGCCAGGCGTTCCAGCATATCGGATACAGCCACCCGTTTGCAGATGTCGGTCAGCAGGGCGGATTTCTCCCGCCATCGCTCCGTTGCCCCCAGATCGGGAATGAGAGTTACTTCCCTGTCCCGAAGAACGGACATTGCCTCCCGGTTGAAACTGC
>OKWR01002056.1_pt1 | contig 11775 bp, 9 predicted proteins | sample 1607101 | NCBI WGS metagenome assembly OKWR01 (sample SAMN04414076, study PRJEB24778) | human gut metagenome | material: faecal | host: Homo sapiens
TAACAGCATTAATTTTCTTTTCATAAATTCTCTCTTAAAGTTTAACTTTACATTATTTGTATCTTTACTCTAACAATTTGCAAATATATTAATAAAACTGAAACTAGCAATTATATTAATAAAAAAAGGTTGCAAATATAACATTTTGTTATTTTACAAGCTGTATTTATGCCGATAAGCATATTTTTTTCAACCAAAAGCTTTGATTGCTAAAACAGCAATTGACACTTTGCATAAGCAAAATGCCTCTTTTAATATTTCTTTTACTCGTTTTTAGTCATAAAACACCTTTAAAAGCCATTCTTTTTGCTTTTTTCGTGAAAAAGCGAATAAAAAAGTGGCATTTAATTTAAAGTTTTGTGAATACCAAGTGATTTGAAGATTTATTTTTTAGAGATATTAATGCTTATTCGCCTCTGATATAGCACAGAATTACGTCTAATTTGTTCTATTATTAATTAAAAAATGAAAGTATGGAAAAGATCAGTTACAACCTTGTGTTTAACAGAAAGAAGAGATTGAATAAAAGAGGAATGGCATTAGTTCAGGTAGAAGCCTATCTGAACAGGAAAAAGATGTATTTCTCCACCAAAATATATCTCAAACCGGAACAGTGGGATGCCAAACGAAAAATGGTGAAGAATCATCCTAATGCGAATGTTTTGAATCGTATGTTATATGAAAATATAGCAGCTATTGAGCAAACAGAACTTGGACTATGGCAACAGGGAAAGTCCATATCGTTAGATTTATTAAAAAATTCTATTGATAAACCTCTAAGCAATGGAAGGTCGTTTTTGACTTTTTTTAAAGAGGAGATAGCCAATTCTTCTTTGAAAGAAAGTACCCGTCAAAATCACCTTTCCACGCTTGAATTACTTCAGGAGTTCAAGAAAGAGGTATTATTTACCGATTTGACATTTGAGTTTGTGTCTTCATTTGATAATTATCTGCAATCTAAAGGTTATCACCTTAATACTATTGCCAAGCACATGAAGCATCTGAAACGATATATTAATGTTGCAATAAATAAGGAGTATATGGATATACAGAAGTATGCCTTTAGAAAATATAAAATTAAAAGTATAGAAGGAAGCCATACACACTTAGCTCCGGAAGAGTTACACAAATTTGAGAATTTGCAGCTGACTGGAAGATATACGAGACTGCAAAAAACAAAAGATGCTTTTTTATTTTGCTGTTATGCTGGATTACGATATTCTGATTTCACTAATCTGACCTCTGCAAATATTGTTGAGTTCCATCAGGAGACTTGGATAATATACAAATCTGTCAAAACAGGTATGGAGGTACGCCTTCCTTTATATTTATTATTTGAGGGTAAAGGAATCCAGATATTGCAACGCTATAAAGATGACCTCAATAGTTTTTTCAAGTTGAAAGACAATTCTAATATTAATAAGGAATTAAACATATTGGCAGGCTTGGCTAAAATTGATAAACGTGTATCGTTTCACACCGCCCGTCATACAAATGCTACCTTATTATTATATAATGGTGCCAATATAACTACTGTACAAAAACTGTTAGGACATAAAAGTGTAAAGACCACGCAGGTATATGCGAATATAATGGATATTACAGTGGTGCGTGATCTTGAGAAAACTGCCTCATCAAAAAAATAATAATAAGCACAAAAACTAAACGAAAGTGTTCTGTTTTTAAGATTTGGTTATAGAAATGGAAGGTATAATTCTCTCTAATAGAAGAACAGTGTGTATAATTAAATGAAAGAATATGCAATATAAGTTCCGAAAACGCATATATATAATCTAAAGATACATCATAATTACGAATATTATCACTCGTCCCATTTAAAGGAATAAAACGTTCCTTTAAAAGGAACGAGTCATTGGTCGTAGAGAAGCCCTTGCTTTCTTTAAAAGGAAAGGATTAAAAGCTAATTTATAACCCTGATAGCCTCTAATAGCTATTAGAATCCGGCATTTGGGGTTCTTTCATTTTAGCGTCAGATAAATGATAAATACTTCTTTTTACATAATTAGATGTAATTACACAATCTCTTTGATACAGAAAAAGCATATAACCATCCAATATAAATATTCATCAATCATATTCTCTGCGATTTTGGAGGATATTTGAATCCACCCCTGCATATTTTAAAATATACAGTAATAAAATATGCATTTTTTCATCTGGAGTTTTTCTTTTTCTTAGATTATCGTTTGCTAATGAATATATTATTATAGTCAATAATTATTGGATATAATTTAGAACAAGAAAACCATCTTCAACAGTTAAGATGGAAATAAGTTTTAGCTTATATCATATAAGATAAGAACTTAAATAATTAATTAATTAATAGATGGTTATGCCCTATTTTTGATAGAAATCTGGTATCATAAATCAGTAAATTAATATGTTTGGTAGGTGCTTAATATATTGATAATCTGCATAATAACTACAACAAAAATTTATTTCCGAAGGAAAGCAAACATCATATATATTGTTAGTAATCAACATATTATAGTTGTATTTAGTTCTGCAAAGACTTTGCAGATTTCGTATATCGGAATGCAAACACAAGAAGTAGTTATTAAGCCAAATTTGAGAGTTGTATTAAAGGCTGACGCCCAAAAGCTAGACGAAGTAGTAGTTACCGCTATGGGTATTTCACGCGAAAAGAAAGCATTGGGATATGCCGTACAAGATGTCAAATCGGATGCGTTGACACGTGCTGCTAATACAGATTTAGCGGGAGCCTTACAAGGAAAAGTATCAGGTATTGACATCACCCCATCATCAGGTATGCCGGGTGCTTCTTCAAAGATCACGATTCGCGGTTCTCGTTCTTTCACTGGAGACAATACTCCATTGTATGTAATTGATGGTATGCCTATCGCTTCTACCGCAGATGTGAGTACTTCTCTTACCGATGGAGCGTATGGAACGGACTATGCTAACCGTGCTGTCGACATTGACCCTAATGATATAGAAAGTATCAATATATTAAAGGGACAAGCCGCTTCTGCTTTGTATGGTATGAGAGCTTCCAATGGTGTTATCGTTATCACCACCAAAAGTGGTAAAGGAGCAGATAAAGGAAAACCGACTATTACTTTCAGTACTAACCTTTCCTTTGATAAGATTTCAACTCTTCCGGAACTGCAACAAGAATATGCACAAGGTTCAGGCGGTACTTTCGATCCGTCATCTCCTTTCGCATGGGGTCCTAAGATTTCCGAATTAGCTAACGACCCTACCTACGGAGGAAATACAGACAACAGTTACACCAGCCAATATGGTAAACAGTCCGGAAAATACTATGTTCCTCAACTTGCAGCTGCCGGCATGAATCCGTGGGCTACTCCACAAGCATATAACAACATGAAGGACTTTTTTGAAACAGGTGTATCTTGGAGCAATAACGTCAATGTAGCCCAGAGATTCGACAAAGGTAACTACTCCTTTTCTTTGGGTAACACCACCAGTAATGGTATCGTTCCATCAACCGGTATGGATAGATATAACGTGAAAATGTCCGCCGAAGCACAACTCCATCCTAACTGGACTACCGGATTTAATGGAAACTTTGTGACTTCAAAAATCTCCAAACAGTCTACAGCCAACACCAGTGTGGTTGCTACGATCTATAATGCACCCGTCAGCTATAATATGGCCGGTATTCCTTCTCACATAGAAGGCGACCCTTACACACAAAATACATATCGAGACAGCTGGATCGACGATGCATATTGGGCAGTTGACAATAACCAGTTCTCTGAACGTTCACAACGTTTCTTCGGAAATGCTTTCGTGAAATACACCACTAAATTTGGAACTGACAACCACAAACTGGATATTAAATACCAGATTGGTGATGACGCTTATACTACCAATTATTCTGAAATCTACGGATATGGAAGTACTTGGGCGCCTACAGGTGAAGATTCAGAATACCATTACACCGTTAATGAGCTAAATTCACTGTTAACTGCTGCCTATACATGGAACATTAACGAAGAATGGACGTTGGACGCTTTGATTGGTAATGAGTTTGTTGATAAAAAGACAAAATATGAATATGCATATAGCATGAACTTCAATTTCCCGGGCTGGAATCATCTGAATAATGCTTCTGTATTCTCCAATGAGAGCCTATACAACAAGAAACGAACTGTTGGTAATTTCGCAAACTTGTCAGTAGCATGGAAAAACATGCTTTATCTAAGCGGAAGTATACGTAATGATATCGTTTCAAGTATGCCACGTGACAATCGTTCTTTCACTTATCCTTCGGTGTCATTGGGATTCATTTTCACAGAACTGGCTCCCCTGAAGAATAACATATTAACCTTCGGTAAGATACGTGCTTCTTATGCGGAAGTTGGTATGGCTGGTGATTACACTCAAAGCTATTACTATACTCCATCTTATGGTGGTGGTTTTTATATGGGAAATCCGATTGTTTATCCAATTAATGGAGCAATGGCTTATATTCCATATTATAAGGTGTATGACCCTAACTTAAAACCACAAAATACAAAATCTTACGAGTTGGGAGCTGATCTTACTTTCTTAAACGGACTGGTTACTTTGAATTACACCTATTCACGTCAGAATGTAAAAGATCAGATATTCGAAGTTCCTTTGGCAGGTTCGACTGGTGCCTCAAGTATGATTATGAATGGAGGTAAAATCCACACAAATACCCACGAGTTGACATTGGGCGTATCTCCGGTAGATACCAAAAACTTCAAACTCGACTTCGCTTTCAACTTCTCCAAAATCGACAATTACGTAGACGAATTGGCTCCAGGAGTAGAAAGTATTATGTTAGGAGGATTTGTAACTCCGCAGGTACGTGCCGGAATTGGTGACAAGTTCCCTGTGATCTATGGAAAAAGCTATATGCGTAATGACGAAGGCAAGATTGTAGTAGACAAAAACGGACTTCCCATGCAGGGAGAAGATGCGGTTATCGGAACTGTATCTCCTGACTTCCGTTTAGGTTTCAATACAAATATCGAATTGTACAAGTTCCGTATTTCTGCAGTATTCGACTGGAAACAAGGAGGACAGATGTATAGTGGTACCGCAGGTGAAATGAACTATTACGGTGTGAGCAAATTATCTGGTGATATGCGTAATACCGAATTCATTGTGGAAAACTCCGTTAAAGAAACAGGAAAAGATGCAGACGGTAACTCAATTTATGCACCCAATGATATAAAGGTAACAGACGCTCAAGCATATTTCACAAGAAGAAGATCCATTGACGAATCCTACATTTATGATAATTCTTATATCAAACTGCGTGAATTATCAGTAAGCTATCCGGTATTCTCAAAGAAATGGCTGAATGTGAATGTGAATGTTTTTGCCCGCAACATTTTGGTTTGGTCTGAAATGAAAGGCTTCGATCCGGAAGCTTCACAGGGTAATGACAATATGGGAGGTGCATTCGAACGTTTCTCTCTTCCGGGAACAGCCAGCTATGGTTTTGGATTTAATGTAAAATTCTAATTAGCTAAAAAGAAAGATGAAAACATATAATATAATCAAAGGCATTTTTGCCGCTACTGTTTTATCAGTTGTCTTTTCCGGATGTTCGGAAGATGCAATGGATAGAATCAATAAGGATCACGGACATACGCAAAGCGTGGCCGGAAGATTCATTCTGACAGATGTAATAACCTCTACCGCATTCTCTAACGCAGGAGGTGATTTCAATACTTATCTATCTGCTTACATTGAATATGAAGTAGGTGTTGACAACCAGTTGTATTATGCAGAAACCAGAGAAAGCGAACCGACCTCATCTTCCACTTTCAATAATACATGGAATGGTCTGTATTCCACATTGAAATCCGCCCGTATCATTATCAATCAATGCAGTGAGGGAGGAATAGATTATGGAAATTTTGCAACCAAAGGTATGGCAGAGGTGTTGGCTGCTTATAATTGTGCATTGATAGCCGATATGTTCGGAGATGCTCCATGCAGCCAGGCAGCCTTAGTTGACGAAAATGGTTCTCCTGTTTACCTGACTCCTAAAATGGATAAACAAGAAGAGATCTATACACAAGCAATGCAATACCTGGACGATGCTATTGCAGACTTGCAGAAAGAGGATCTGATAGACCCGGGAGCTCAAGATTTGTTATATCAGGGCGATGCCGAAAAATGGCTAAAGTTGGCGTATGGTCTGAAAGCGCGTTACACAATGCACCTTCTTAAAAGATCTGCCAACAAAGACGCTGACATGGAGAAGGTTTTGGAATATGTGGATAACTCTTTCGAAAGTGCAGAAGAGCAAGCAGCATTCGACGTATATGACGCCAACAATATAAATCCGCTTTACGGTTTCTTTGTGGCACGTGCCGGATTAGGTGCAAGCGAAAGCATGAGAAGCAAACTGGCAGAATACAACGACCCACGCCTGTCCAGAGCTTTCATCACTAAACAAGGTGCATCTGGAAAAGAACAAGCCCCGGGAACTGCTGACAATGCCGTATATGCGCCTAACGGTTCTCCGGAACAAGGCACTTCCAAGTATGGGACTTCTTTATTTATGTATTCTATATCAGCACCCACACTGTTATTGAGCTATCATGAATTAAAGTTCCTGGAAGCAGAAGCTCTATGCAGATTGGGACGTGATGCAAAAAGTGCATTAAAAGACGCTGTAGTAGCCGGATTGTTAAATGCAGAAAATAGCTTTAGCGTTTCAAGAAAGGAATTGGGCAAAACGCTCATCAACCCGGCAAGTAGTATTACAGATACTGAAGCCGAAAGTTACTTTGACAATACAATAGAAGCCAAATATACAGCCGAACCGTTGAAAACAACAATGATTCAAAAATACTTCGCATTATGGGGAGCCTCAGGAGAAGCGACAGAATCTTACAATGATGTTCGCAGAATGAAAGGACTAGGCGAAAACTTTATTGAGCTAAAAAATCCAAACTCTTTCCCATTACGTTGTCCTTATGGCAATAGCGACACAACAACAAATGCCGAAGTGAAAGCAGCTTACGGAAATGGACAATATGTGTATAGTGAAAACGTTTGGTGGGCAGGTGGAAGCAGATAATCCATTGACTTGAATCATATAAATGAGACTGAATTCTCTAGGGGAAAGGCGGGAATTCAGTCTCATTTCTTTATATCAAGTTTGAGAGGTGTAAACAGAACATTCAGTCACAATTATGCCAAGAGAATTATAACAACTATACATGTCTACTGATTTTCCCGGTTCATACGATACATCATAAACTATACTTTTGTTATATTTGCAGACGCTTGAATAATATAGAATACGATGAATCATATAGAAACCCAACGATTGATATTGCGACATTTCACAGAAGAAGACATAAACGCCTTGTTCTCAATTCTAAGTGATAAAGACGTTAATACATTTCTACCGATGTTCCCATTAAAAGATATAGAGGAAGCAAAAGACTATCTCCAATATATAAAAAGCTGGATTCAGCAGAAAGGATTCTACTATGCTATTTGTATGAAAACAAACAATGTACCCATTGGTTGTATCCATATAAACGGAGATGACAGCCATGATTTGGGGTATAGCATTAAGAAGGAGTTTTGGCACAAAGGGATTTGTACAGAAGCTTGTCAGGCAGTAATCGATATGCTGAAACAAATAAATATTCCCTATATCACAGCTACGCACGATGTAAACAATCCGAGAAGTGGAAAAGTTATGCAGGCTATAGGCATGAAATACCAATATTCTTATGAAGAATATTGGCAACCAAAACTTTATCTGGTTACATTTAGAATGTATCAATTAAATTTCGATGACCAACAAGACAGGGTATATAAAAAATATTGGAATAAATACCCTGTTCATTTCATAGAGGAGATATAAGCAGTATTGCTACTTCATTCCTTCTCTCACAATATCTACCAGAATCGGCTTCAATCCGCTAACGAAACATTCCACTGCAATCACCATCAGAATCAGTCCCATAAGACGCATCATCACATTATTACCCGTTTCACCCAAGACTTTTACCAATTTCGTGGAAGCACGAAGAATAAAGAAAGTCAGCAGATAAATCAGGGCGATAGTACCGATCAATATCCCCTTCATTTCATAAGAATGCGCATCCTGCATCAAAACGATTGCATTGGCAATCGCTCCGGGACCGCATAACATAGGAATACCGAGAGGAGTAATAGAGATATCATCCGCATACGTTTTGATTTCTTCGTCCTTCAACTTCATCGGTGTATAGCGGGCTTGAAGCATATCAAAGCCTATCTTGAAGATAATCACCCCACCGGCAATACGGAAACCATTGGTAGAGATACCGAAGAACTTGAAAAGAAACTGCCCGGCAAAGACAAATACCATCAATGTAATAAACGACACAATAGTAGCACGACGTACGATAGACTGACGTTCTTTATCCGTCATACCATGAGTCATGGTAAGAAAGACAGGCATCGTTCCCAACGGGTTGGTCAACGTGAAGAATGAAGTGAAACAAAGTAAGGCGAAAGGCAGAAGCGTACTATCCATGATTATATCGTATTTTATGCAAAACTAAAACGCAACAAAAATACGACTTAATCCAGAAAACCTATAATAAATCCATTAATTCTTTCAAGGAATAGATGTGATAAGTAGGGAGGAAAGGGAAAGCTGTCCGTTCTGTCACATTGTAGAAAACCTGATGCATCCCTACTCCGTGCGCTCCGGTTATATCCGCTTCCCAACTATCACCAATCATTAAGGATTCGCGCAACTCGGATTGAGTAGCAGACAAAGCAAAATTGAATATCTCCGGCCAAGGCTTCAGCACTCCGAGATCTTCCGAGAGAATCACCTTTCTGAAATACCCGTCCACTCCTGCCGAACGCATCTTACGTGATTGCAATTCACGAAACCCATTGGAAAGGATATAGAGGTTATATTTGGGAGCAAGATACTCCAATACCTCCTTTGCATGAGGCATTAAAACACTTTTAGTAGGGATAATAGCGAAAAAATCTCTCGAAAACCGTTCAGCGAGCGCTTCATCTTTCACTCCCACGGCCTGTAAAGGATAAAAGAAACGTTGGCTGTTCAATTCATCCTTCGTTATCTTTCCTTCACCGTACTCAACCCAGAGTTCGGTATTTCTTTGTTGATAAAGAGTATAATAATGATTGAATGAATCAAAATAGCGGTCGAACGAATATTTCTGATATACTTCCTCAAAGGTGTTACGAGCATTTTGAGAAAAAGCCCAGATGGTATCATCAAGATCAAAAAAAAGATTTTTATATTTCATCAGTAGTTATATAATAAGAAACAAAAAAGCCAATGTGCTAATTTCTTGAATCCAGGAATCAGCACATTGGCAATTCAAAAGGGATATCTACCTTATTTTACCTGGATAACCAAGTATCTGGATACACTCCAGAATTCAGTAGGATTAGTAATCTTCAATGTCAACTGGCCTTTATCATCTTTTACCAATTCATAAGAACCGGTCGGATGAGTAGTCAGTAATTCAGCACGTTTAGAGTACAACTTGATTTCTTTGGTTGTACGGATATCGATCTGCGTGAAATAATCCTTATTGAAATCAGCGCTCTTCAACACGTCTCCGCTCTGAAGAATCTTTTGAGCTTTCAATTCAGATTTAGTACCAAATACGAACCAGGCAGCATTCAGGCTCTTTTCCTGTTCTGCAACGGTTTTAGCTTTCGCTTCGTTTTCTGCGGCCAGAGTTTCTTTTGCTACAGACAGATCGCTGACAGCAGCATCCAATTCCTGAATACGGATATTTTTGGAAGCCAGTTCTGTTTGAAGCTCTTCGATACGCTGTTGTTTAGCGTTCAATTCAGCAGTCAAAGCGGCAACAGCTTTTTTCATCTGTGCAGAATTGTAATTGCTATTCTTCAGCTGTGCCTGCAATTTTGCAATCTGCGCTTTGTTTTCTTCCATTTGTTTAGAGATGAATTCGATGTCAGAAGCAATCTGTTGCTTAGCACTGGCAGAGTTTTCAGTGATGGTTCCACGTTGCAAGTCAACACGGCTTTCAGCAGCATTGATCTTACGGAAACCTTCCTGAACTTCATTGAAAGTCCCCATCATATCATCCAGTTCAGCATTGCGCTGGTTCAGTTCCATCAAAAGAGAATCATTTTCAGCTTTCAGGTCTTTACTTCCACCTTTAAAGCCATCACACGAAGCCAACAAGGCTACGCATACAAATAAAACAGCTAACTTTTTCATACGTTTACGTTTTACGTTTTTTAATGAAGTTATTTAATCATCTATTCCTGCTAATACTATCACAATCTCGCCCCGGGGTTCGGTAGCGGTAAAGTGTTCTATCAATTCAGCCAAACTGCCCCGAACTGTTTCTTCGTGGAGTTTGGATATTTCACGCGACACGGTTGCCTGACGTTCAGCACCGAAATATTCGGCAAACTGTGTTAACGTCTTCAACAGACGGTGGGGTGATTCATAAAACACCATCGTGCGGTGTTCTTCCGCCAATGTCTTCAGTCGTGTCTGCCGTCCTTTCTTCTGGGGGAGAAATCCCTCGAAGCAGAACTTCTCGTTCGGCAATCCCGATGCTACGAGTGCCGGAACAAAAGCGGTTGCTCCCGGCAAACACTGCACTTCAATACCGTTGCGCACACATTCACGAACAACCAGAAATCCGGGATCGGAAATTCCAGGCGTTCCGGCATCCGAAATAAGTGCCACCGTTTCACCTGCCTTTATTCTATTAACAACACTTTCCACCGTTTTATGTTCATTAAATTTGTGGTGAGATTGCATTGCATTCTTTATTTCAAAGTGTTTCAGCAAGATACCGGAAGTACGTGTATCCTCCGCCAAAATCAGATCGACCTCTTTCAGGACTTTGATAGCCCGAAAAGTCATGTCCTCCAGATTCCCTACCGGCGTAGGCACCACATATAGCTTTCCCATCTTGTTTTTGTTTTATACTGATTGATTAAAATATTTCTTTAGTAGCTCCAGAAAGTCGTTCACCGCCTCCTTTTCTTCATTCAATTCGACTTTCGAGGACAGAAATGCGACTGCAGTCTTGTAGGAACTCATTACTGATATCTGTTCGATAACCCGATTCATCAAATCAGTGTTGCCTCCGAACAGTTCACGAGAAAAACGGAAAGAATCATTCAAGCTGATAGCATGTCGCAAGCCGGCAGACAGTTTGAGACTTTCTCCCAACACAGCCGATTTAGGTTCTTCCTCTTTCACAACAGTTTCAACGACAGGTTCCTCAACAATTGCCGGTTCCTCTTTTTTCCCTTCTTCTTCTTCTTCTTCTTCTTCTGCTGCTGCTGCTGCTTCTTCTGCTGCTGCTGCTTCTTCTGCTGCTGTCTCTGCAGCTGCCGCTATTACGACAGGTTTCTCTTCCGCAACAATGGCTTCTCCTTCCTCATCTTCTTTCACAACAACCGATTCGAGAGATTGTATAATCACGGGGGAATCCTCTTCAGACCCGGCAACTTCATCCTCCTCTTCCGCTGTCTCTTCCACAGCTGACGGAGAAATTACCTGAACAGCATCCACCTCCTGCTGCAGTTCTTCCAAACGCCCCTGCATCCGTGTAATGCTCCGCTTCAACAGTTCAGACAAAGTCGGAGTCGGCTCCTTGGTAAATGAATCCATGAGATACTTCAACTCATGAACATCCAACTCAATATCTGTTAATAGCTTCTGTTTCATGTCAGTCCATTGTTTATACGGTGCGAATGTAGGAATAATTTATGCAATAACTTAAAATAATG
>OKWR01002058.1_pt1 | contig 11762 bp, 10 predicted proteins | sample 1607101 | NCBI WGS metagenome assembly OKWR01 (sample SAMN04414076, study PRJEB24778) | human gut metagenome | material: faecal | host: Homo sapiens
TCTCACCTACCACCTCCCCCTTCGGGTACTCCTCCTCCGACGGAGGAGGAGAATTGAGATAGTATTGTTCAGCATTTTATTCATTACCATTCCGTTTTGAATTAATTCCGCCAACAGATAAAGAAGCCTCTTTCCTGAAACTTGTACCCTTATTACGGATATGACAACCCCAATTACAGATACCTGATTTCTCAATCGAAATAATTTCTATCTTTGTTGCAGTTCAAATACTTATGAATATGGATAGAGTTATAAAATTAGATAATGTAGATCACTATAACAGTCTCTACGGATTGGAAACCCTGCATCCTCTGGTGAGTGTGGTGGATCTTACCAAAGCAACCAAATCGGTTAATCATATCCAAATGACTTATGGCCTTTATGCACTCTTTCTGAAAGGAGCTAAGAACTGTGATATCAAGTATGGTCGCCAGCATTATGACTATCAGGAAGGAACTATCGTTTGCTTTGCTCCCGGTCAGACTGCCGGAGTAGAGATGCTGAATGATGTAGTGCAGCAAGAAGTGTACGGCATCCTCTTTCATCCCGACCTGATTCGCGGAACCTCCCTCGGAAAGACAATAAAGGATTATACTTTCTTCTCTTATTCAGTAAGCGAGGCTTTGCACCTGTCCGATCAGGAAAAAGAGACCGTGATGGATTGCCTGAAAAAGATCAGCATCGAGCTGGAACATCCTATCGATAAACATAGTAAAGCATTGATTGCTATGAATATCGAGCTTCTGCTCAATTACTGTATGCGTTTCTATGACCGTCAGTTTATCACTCGGAATGAAGTCAATAAGGCAATATTGAATAAGATGGATATTGCATTGGATGACTATATCCAGTCCGGACAATTGAAAAACGGTGTATTACCCTCTACAAAATACTGCGCAGATATACTTCATTTATCTCCCCGTTATTTCAGTGATTTGTTGAAGTTTGAAACGGGGAAGAATCTGGATGAATACTTCCAGTTGAAAAGGCTGGAAGTCGCTAAGGAGATGCTATTAGGCAAAGGTTATACGGTAAGTTCGGTTGCTGGAAAATTGGGCTATCCAAGCGTACAATATTTCAGCAACCTGTTTAGAAAACTGGTAGGGGTATCTCCCTGCGAATATAGATTGTCACAAAACTAAGTGCTCTTGACATTCTGCGATACCCACATTCCTATATCCTGCTTACTGAGTGCCGCCGCCATCAGGTCGGGGAACTTATCGGGCGTACAAGCAAAGGTAGGTACACCGATATTTGCCAGAAATTCTGCATGGTCCCTGTCATAAGAAGGTGCTCCGTCATCATTCAGGGCGGGCAGTACGATAAGTTGCACGCCACTATTCACCAGTGATACGAACTTCTTTCGCATTTCTCTCGGATCGCCCCCTTCATACAAGTCGGTCACCAGTACCAGCACCGTATCTTGCGGACGGGTGATTACTCCTTGGCAATAGGTCAGGGCGCGGGCGATATCCGTACCGCCACCCAACTGTACACCGAAGAGTAAGTCTATCGGATCTTGCAAGTCATCGGTAAGGTCTACCACAGCCGTATCAAATACTACCATCCGCGTGTTCACTGCCGGAATGGAAGCCAGTACAGACCCGAATATTCCTGAGTAAATGACGGATGTCCCCATTGAGCCGCTCTGGTCCAGACAGAGAATGATGTCTTTCATCGCTTTCCGTTTTCTGCCGTAACCGATACGGACTTCCGGGATGATAGTCTTGTATTCCGGTTGGTAGTTTTTCAAATTCTTGGTGATGGTGGTCTTCCAGTCTATCTCGTTATAACGTGGATTTCTCCGCCGTGCAGAACGGTTGAGCGCTCCCGTCACAGCCTGTTGGGTAGGGGCGGAGAGCTTGCGTAGCAGTTCGTCCACCACTTTGCGGACTACCTGCCGTGCCATTTCCTTATTCTTTTCAGGAATAACCCGACTGAGTGACATCAGTGTAGCTACAAGATGCACATCCGGCACTACCGTTTCAAGCATTTCCTTTTCCGTCAACAGTGAGGTGATATTCAGTCGTTTGATGGCATCGCGCTGAATGACCTGTACCACAGTCTGCGGAAAGAACTCACGGATATCTCCCAACCAGCGGCTTACCTTTGGGGCGGATGATCCGAGTCCTCCGCGGCGGTCGCTGTCATATACGGCTTCTAATGACTGGTCGATGCGTTGCTCTTCCGGTGTCAGTGTGATACCCGTTCCGTCGGCTTCGTTTCCGCCCAGTATCAGGCGCCACCTTTTCAGATATTCTTCTTCCATTGTTTTCTCTTTACTTCGTTTCAATTCCTAATAACCGGTGAATCAAGGGAATCACCCTCACAGCTTCCTCTTCATTGTGTGAAGTTGCTGAGGCTGTTGCAGCCTGTATGCCGCCTGCACCGCCCGCCTTGGCTTTCTCACCCAACTTTCGGCGTTCTGCGGGACTGAACTCGCTGAATGTGCGTTTCAGTATGGGAAGCAGTTCCATGAAGGTTTCTTTTTCCTGCGAACATACCCAGTTATTTACCAGGTTCCACAAATTATCATCCAGCAGCAGAATGGAACCGGAAGAACGGAGGAAACCCTCGAACCAGTAAGCCATATCTGCCGGAGCATTACCGATGGAAGAATAATAACTAAGGGTATTCTGCGCTTCTTCGGCTGAAATGTCTCCCTTGTCGTTCAGCAGCCGTGTGGCATAGCCGGATAACAGCGGATGTACATTAATGGATGTACGCACCTGGCGGATGAATTCCAGCCACATCCTGTTCAGTTCCGGATCATTGAGAGTGGAAACTGCGTAATCCGTAGACACCAGTTTGTTGAGTATGTCCGTAGCGGCCTCCTCATCTATATTGATACAAACAAGTACTCCACCTGCAAGGATACGGGCAATCATAGCTTGGAGCATATCGCCTACCTTTGAGAAATCCAGATTACGGACATTGCCGTAGCGGACGATATTTACCAGATCGGGTACTGCCTCCATCATCTCGATGATATCAGTGGAGGCAGCCGAGAGGCGGTCGAGTTGCACCGTCATGGCCTCCACTAAGTCCGGTAGATTGGCAGGAATTACCCGGTCGAGCAGCCGGGTGAGTTCCGGAATATGCCGTATCTCTTTCGTCTGTTTGAGCAGAAACTTCTGCGTTGCTTCTTCCAGTGTATTTCCCCAGATAGCCTTTTCGATGATGTTTATAATCTGTTCCGGCTTGTGGTAGAGTGTCCATTTTTCTTTGAAAGTACCTTTACCGTCAGTACCGCCCGCAATTGCCCAATCTATGTCGAGCAGGTGCAGGCGATGGAAGAAGATACTTCTATCCAGATCATTCGGTTTACGAAGGTCGAGAGTCAGCTCTTTGATTTCGGCTGTAAATGGAACACGCAGCCGTTTTTGAGCCTTTTCCACATCTACCAGCAAGGGAACTTTGGGTACATCATCGGGAACACGTCCCAGACGGTTACTGATGATAAGTTCTTCCTTGATGATCTGTAAAAGGATATCGTCGCCAAAGCCCATGACGGTGGTGATGGCTTCATTAAACTCAGCCAGTGAAGGGGCGGGGAGATTGCGTAAAGCAGCCGTAACCTGTGCCAGACGCACAGTTTCGATGACATGGGCTACGGAGATATCCATATTCTTCTTACGGAAAAGGGAAGCAGCCTGACTGATCCAGAGTGTACCGTCGTCCTGCGGATGATGCCAAAGATAATGATACCAGCCCGGAGATTCTATACCGGCTCCATATCCGCTGCGGAAAGCAAGCCGGTCGTATGTCCAGGGAATCCAGGTACATTCTATTTTTATTTTGGGCAGTCCTTTCAGCAGTTCGTTATCCTCTTTTACTTTAGGCATATTTTCGAGGGCGGGCACATGCCAGGCACCACAGACCACGGCGATGCGTTCGAAGTTTTCTTTCTGTGCCGTGCGGATCATCTTACGCATCCAGGCTTCGCGGAGCTGATCACGGGGAGAGGTCTGTTCGGGAAGTTCCTCCCGCAATGCGGTTACGGCTTCTTTCACAGCCTGAAATACATCGGCACTGTCTTTGCGGTGCTCAATGGTAGTTTCCCACCATGACTCCCCGTCTGTATATCCGGCCGCTTCTGCCAGATAGTCAAAAGGATCTCTGTATACGGTGGGGATAATCTCCTCCTGTTGCTCTTCGGTTGTATTATGGGGTTCCTGATTTTGCGCCATCGAATGTACCAGTGGCAAATCGAAGAAGCGTAACGGTACTTCGTTCCGCAGGGCGTAAACTATCGTCTGCCATTCCGGAGAGAATTCGGCAAATGGATAGAACACCGCATTCTGTGGCTGGTCGGGTTGATAGGCGAGTAAGGCGACGGGTGGTTCCATCTGCTCATTCAGCACGCATGGAAGCAGAGTCTCGGCTTCTGCCGGACCTTCCAGCAAAATGAGATCGGGCTGAAGCTCTTGCAGGTATTCCAGTACGTTCCGGCATGAACCGGGACCGTGATGCCTTATTCCTAATAAGTGAATTGCCATTCTTTTAATCTTTTAGTTCGTATGATGGAGTGGGAGGTATCAGATCATATCCCTTGAAGCACGGTAGATATCTTTCCATCCGTCGCGGTTCTTCACTACCGTCTCCATGTATTCCTGCCATACCACTTTATCCTGTACCGGGTCTTTCACCACTGCTCCGAGAATGCCCGAAACAAGGTCTTCGGCATGTATCTGTCCGTCTCCGAAATAACCTGCCATGGCCAGACCGTTATTTACCACCGAGATAGCCTCGGCCGTACTTAATGTACCACTGGGTGCTTTCAACTTCGTCTTTCCATCATTGGTAGCTCCCTGCCGCAGTTCACGGAAAATGGTTACTACACGACGGATTTCTTCAAGTGCCGGTTTCTCTGCCGGAAGCTGCATCACCTTTTCAAAGCTTTCCACGCGGCGGCGTACAATGTCTATCTCTTCGTCAATCGTATCCGGCAAAGGGAGAATAACGGTATTGAAACGCCGTTTCAAGGCGCTCGACAGATCATTGACTCCTTTGTCGCGGTTGTTTGCTGTTGCAATGATATTGAAACCGCGTATCGCTTGTACTTCTTTATTCAACTCCGGAACCGGAAGTGTTTTCTCCGAAAGAATCGTGATCAGAGTATCCTGCACGTCAGAGCCGATACGTGTCAACTCTTCGATACGTCCTATCTTACCTTCCTGCATAGCCTTCATAATTGGGGTTTGCACCAGTGCACCTTCACTGGGTCCTTCTGCCAGTAGTCGGGCATAGTTCCAACCGTAGCGGATGGCTTCTTCTCCTGTTCCGGCAGTACCTTGCACTATCAGTGTGGAGTTACCGGAAATGGCGGCAGCAATATGCTCGCTCACCCAGCTTTTCGCTGTACCGGGAAGTCCGTATAGCAGCAATGCGCGGTCTGTTACCAGGGTAGCTACTGCTATCTCCATCAGGCGGCGGTTACCTATATATTTAGGTGAAACTTCAAATCCGTTCTTCAGTTTGCCACCCATCAGGTAGGTGACTACCGATTGCGGAGACATTTCCCAATTTTCGGGAACAGAGTTTGTTTCATTCTTTTTCAGTTCGTGCAGCTCTTCTGCGAATTGCTGTTCGGCATGTTGTCTAAGTAAGGTACTCATATTGTTTTGTATTATTTATTGTCATTAAACAAGCTGTTTATTTTTTCTTTCATTCTCATATACTCCGCTGTCAGTCGGCAGAATTTGGCAATGGCGTGGTCGGCATCGTATGCCACTGCCTGTTGTTCCACTTTGGGTAACATCTCCGGAGGAAAGTATAGCGACAGGCGTTCTGCCATCTCTTTCGGATAATAGTAATAATTGCTATGGAACAATCTTTGTAAAGCCCGTGTGGAGAATTTTATTCCCCATTGCGTTCCGTCCGCATTATACCAGGATTCGGGAATATAATTGCTCTTGCTGTCTGTCTGGAAGTTGATTTCCTCCCGTTGCTCCGGCGTCAGTAATCCCATCAGCGAAGAGGCGTAGGCTTCATTTGAATCTTCTTTCAGGGTTTGATACGCCCATAGATTGTCACCGAAGTTTTCTATCGGCTGGCATAAGTTGAAGTAGGAACCGAATGGTGGTTTCTTTGCCAGTTTTGCGGCGGCTTTCTCCGGTGAACAGTCGTAGAACTCTGCCCAGAAACTGAGCGGTACACGTTCGGCGAGCTGGCGGAGCAGAAACTCTTCATCTTTTTCTTTCTTGTTGGAACTGACCTCTTCCAAGCCCAATTTCTTCATCTCAGGTGTAAAGGTGATTTTATCGTATGACCAACCCAGCAACATCTTATAATGAAGTTTTCCACGCAGCAGGTCACAGTATGTTTTTACCAGTTCCGAGTCGGGCAGACTGCATAACAGGCGACGGGCGGTTTCTTTTACATTACTGCTTCGGTCGGTAGTGGCAATCTCTTGCAGGAAGTTTTCATCCGCTTTACTCAGATTGGTGCGCAGGTATTGTATCAGTTCGTCGCGGTGGGCGGCAGATTCATTTTTCAGTTCGGTTTGCAGTAAGGCAAGCCCTTGTCCGGGGTTCTCTTTTCTCAGGCGTTGCAGCATCCGCTTCCGTTCTTCATGCGAGGCTGTTTCCCAAGTTTCGTTTCCGGTATCTCCCCAGTCCGGTAATCCCATATGGGTAAGCAGCCAGCGTCCACGGTTACCTGTTAAGGAAGAAAGTAGTGCTTGTTCTTCGTGCTTATCGGGATTATTGCGGTCGTAGGCATGTGCGATTAGTGTCCGCAGATAGAGTGGCGGAATAAGCTTGTTGCACCGGACAGCTTTCCGGTAAGCATATAATAAAAGATGCCGGTTCTGTTCATTGACCATCTGAATCAGCAGGTCGCCGATATTCCGGTCGAAATAAGGTAGACTGTCATCCGGAGCTTCATTCATGGCGATAGCTTCTCCGGCAGGTAACGGTTCCATTCCGGCACGGCTGTAGGCGAAAGTCAGGGCTGAAAACTGATAGAAAGCATCTTCCGCATCTTCGCTCTTTTCTTGCAGCAGCCGGAAGTTTTCTTCCAGAGTTTCCGGTAAACCGTTCGGAATGAATTCTTTGGCAGCGGTTCCCAATAAGGCTGCATTAATGATTGGTTCAGTTACGTTCATCTCTCCAAATATAATAGTCAGATTGATACCACATTGAATTTAGCTCCCAGCAATTGGCGTCTGCCAGAAAGAAGGCGGCAAACGGCTTTCCACCCGTGACGGATAAAATGTCTGTTCGGGTGATGTCTTGCATCTGCACAGGCATCAGTTCGTTGTTTGCATCCTGAACACAGAGTTGTTTCCCTTGAACAGCCAGTCGTAGATTTTCTACTAATACGGGTACATTTTCGGCAAATGGGTTCTGTTGCAGGGCTTCCCTGTATCGGGCGGTCGCTTCTTGCAGATTCGCACAGAAATGCGGGGTAACCGCTTCTTCGGATAATTCACATTCTTTGAACAAGGCGCGAAGACTGCCTACTCCTTTATAATAACAGAGTTTTCCGTCGTAGGTACTGCCGGGAACAAGATTGAACTCCGCCAGGGTTCCGGGAGTTGTGAAACTGAGATAGATGGCGAAGCGATTGCTCCGGCATCCGTGTAGCCAGTAAATATCATTATTCAGCTCGTTTAGTTTCTGACTTCTTTTATGGAGTACCAGCCACTGGTCGGTAATTGTTTCACCCGCCAGCACATCTTCTTTTGCTTGCGGATAACCTATCTGTGTGCGGATTTCCTGTTGCCACTCTTCCGGTTGCAGGTCCAGGTTCCGGTAACTCTTCATCAGGAGATAGAGTTTTCCGAGTTGGTCGGTTAACTTGTATTTCCAGCTTTCCTCGTAGAAGTTTATTTCCTGAATGGCTTTCAACCGATTGGCAAGTCCGGGAGCCTGGGCGTCGACCATACGGCGTGCAATACCGTCGAAAAGAGTATAAGCCCGTTCCGGTATATTGATTAACCCGTTGCGTAGCAGGTCTTTCAGCCAAATCTCCAGTTCATCAATACCGTTCAGCACCTTTTGGTGGCGCATAGCCTGGCGTTTGGCTTGTGCAGCTTCATCTACAGGCGTGTCGCTTTTGGCTTTCTGTTCCTTCTTTTCGGCTTTTTCTTCCCGCTTGGAAAGCCAGGAAGTCACCCATGTCGGTTCGTCCGTTTCTTTGAACTGCTCAGCCTGTGCGGCATATAGAAATAAGAGTCCCAATCCATGCTTGCATGGAAACTTCCGGCTGGGACAGGAACATTTGAATGCTACGTTTTTTGTATCGATTACGGTCTGATATGGAGTTTTCCCGCTTCCCTGGCAATGCCCCCAGATAGCACGGTCACTGTGTTCCAGCAACACCCACTTGGCTCTTGTCGCGAGCCCTTTTCCGGCTTTTACGGAGGCTGCATCCGGGGCTAATTGTATGATTTGTTCTTCTGTTAGATTTAATAACATGATAATCTTAGTCAGCTATTAGTGTGTTTTTAGATTGCAAGTATAATGCTTTTTTTCTGTTTTTTTGTATATTTGCCTCTCAACTTTTAAAATACCACAGTTATGAGAAAAGTACAACTATTGTTAGTTTGTTTAGTGCTTTCAGTGGCTGCTTCCGCTGCTGATAAGGTAGTTAAGTTACCAAAGCCCAATTTGAATCGTACCGGTACGGTAATGAAAGCATTGTCTGAACGCCAGTCTACACGCGAATATGCTTCGAAAGCATTGAGTCTTGCTGACTTGTCGGATTTGTTGTGGGCTGCTAACGGAATCAATCGTCCGGAGTCTGGAAAGCGGACAGCTCCATCAGCTTTGAATAAGCAGGATGTAGATGTATACGTGATATTACCCGAAGGGAGCTATGTGTACGATGCGAAAAATCATCAGTTAAATCTGGTTTCCGAAGGAGATCATCGCGATGCTGTTGCCGGTGGTCAGACTTTTGCAAAAATGGCTCCGGTATCTTTGGTGCTGGTTAGTGATGTTTCCCTCTTTGGCGATGCTCAGAAACCACAAAATCAGGTGGTTGGAGCTATGGACGTTGGTATCGTTTCGCAGAATATCTCTTTATTCTGTGCTAATGCCAAATTGGCTACAGTGCCGCGAGGTTCGATGGATGCCACTCAGTTGAAGAAAGTATTAAGACTGAAAGATAGTCAGATTCCTATGTTGAATCATCCTGTAGGATACTTTAAATAATGGAATAAGAAATGAGGGTGTGTCGAAACTCTCATAAACTAAAAATCCCCCTCGCTACAACTATCTGTGGCGAGGGGGATTTTAATTTTGTTTATTTGGCATCTTCAATAATAGAACAGATACTAACCCGGTTCCAGTCTGGTTCTGTGAACATGTCACCCACTCCCTGACCTTCGGCGGTAATACGTGACGAGCTGATTTTATACTTATTGACCAGGATTGTCTTTACGGCTTCGGCACGCGCTTTAGCTATTCTTGCATTGACTTCGGCACTACCTTCCGGTGAAGCGTATCCCTTAATCACCACTGTTGTATTTGCGTGTTTCTTCATGTAAGAAGCGACACGTTCCACATTTGGCAACTGAGAGGCATCGACTGTAGATTTACCTTGTCTGAAAGTAACGATGGATTCCGGAATACGGCTGGTTTCCACTATCGTCTCAACAGGAATTACCCGGTTCTGTAAGTTGTTTACTTCTTGTTGCAATGCACTGATCTTCTGTGCGTCGACATTGATCTGACCGTTTTTCTCGTTCACTTGTGAGCGAAGATTATTGATAGAATTGTTCAGGTCGCTTATCTCGGCCGGATCATAGAGTTTAGCCAAGGTAAAGTGATGGCTTCCGTTGCTGCCGCCAAAGTGATAAGCTACACCCGCTGTTAGTTCAAAGGCGGCATTGTTCACATTGAATCGGCTACGGTCGTGGTCGCCTTGCATATCATATACCAATGCCGGTTTGACACCTATCGTCCAAGCTTTAGCTTCTCCGAGATTGAAGTTGAAATTCATGCCGAAACGACTGGACCAGGAGTTCATATCTCCGGAACCATTCATATAGTAGTGCAGCCATCCCGCACCGGCTACGGCCTCTACTTCAAATACCCGGGGAACACCTGTATAGCCTGCGAACAGGTTCATCAGGTTGACTTTACCCAATAAGCTAAGGTCTGAAGCATCAAAAGCTGTCTTACTGTTCGAGGTGTTTATATATCCCATGCCTTGAACTCCCAGTCCGAAAACGGGGGTAAGTTGCTTGGTAAGCTCAATTCCCAAAGCCGGGCGGGCATTCTTGAAGAAAGCGCTGTGGCTTACAGGAGTTATAATACCGGTTTTTAGTTCTATAGACCAATTGTCTGTGAATTTGCTGCCTTGTACGGTAGTCTGGGCATTTGCAGTCAATGCTGCTAAAACAAATGCTGATAAAATAATTGATTTTTTCATAATTGAAATGCATTAATAGTTGATACAATTAAAATATAACATGCCCTGAAGTAGTTTATTTGTTTGCTCTTTTCAGGAATAAAGCGGGAGGGTTAGGTTGCAGATTTCTTGTTTGCTTTGATTATTGTTAAGTTTAAAGTTAGTTTAATCATATAATCTACTCTTTCTCGAATCCCGTTCATTAACGTAACAGCGATTCTTTCTTTAAAAATTTAATTTTCTTCTTCATAATTCATTATTTTAAATTCATAATTAAGGTTGCTGTTCATTTGTAACAACATAATCTTTGAAACATGGTTCGATGTATGAAAGGGTAATTAACAATAATTTAATGTTGCTCAAGATTCAATAAAAAGTTGGCTCGGTTTACTCTCACTACCCTCACTTTTAAAATAGCTTATTGATAATTAGAATATTAAGTGTGGGTGAGAGTAAAAATCCGGCGTGAGAGTAAGCCACTTACTCTCACGCCGGATTTTTACATTTCTACATCATAACTTCTTCTGTTATACCGTAATACCCCACATTTGGCGCATATATCGGTTGGTTCTGCAATCCGATGTTTTTTAGCTTTCCTTCCCCGCGTAAACGGCGGATATGCCCCATTGCAGTCGATTTCATCATGCCGCATACCCTTTGGAAGTCACTTCTTGTCATCATGTGGTGCTGGCTGAAGTAGATGGTCAGTCGGTGGTCTATTTCTTCATCCGATAATTTGTTGGAGTGTCCGTTGTGTTTTATATTCTTCAGTTTCACATTTCCGATTTCACTTCTCAGTTCCTGGTCCGCTCGGAATTTGATGCCTTTCAGCCTTACTTTCGTATTCTTCCGTTTGGTATCTTCTTTTATTTCTTCCGTGCAGACCAGGGTAGGGTGGAAGTAACCGATACCATCCAGATGTACCTGCCTGCCTTCCGCCAGTTCTTCACCCATCGCATGAGACAGGGCGTCGAGCACGGCCGACACATCCGTTTCCGTCAGTGAACAACGTTCCTGGATTTTGCGTCGCAATCGGTCGGTTCCTGTTTTTCCGTTCAGTGTGATGCGTGCATGAAGTTTCGTTTCTTCTTGTGGCTGGTTGGGAGCCACCGGGTTTTCGTACCATTCAAATAAGATTGCCATAGTTGCTTGTTTTAATTATAAGGTATTAATTTGTTTTACATTAGGGACTATTCTGTTTCCTCCTAAGGAACATCCCGTTTACCCTTAGGAATGATTGGGTGTCAACCTTGGTCAACAGGCCTGTTAACGTTGGTTGCTCGGCCTGTTGACCTGCGTTAATCGCCCTGTCAACCAAGGTTAACACTCAATCGGACTTACCACAACAGGGCTGACGCATTATAATATTTACCATAAATACTTATAATTGATCTATTAAA
>OKWR01002063.1_pt1 | contig 11728 bp, 6 predicted proteins | sample 1607101 | NCBI WGS metagenome assembly OKWR01 (sample SAMN04414076, study PRJEB24778) | human gut metagenome | material: faecal | host: Homo sapiens
TTGATGAGTGGCTCGGGGGCACCTTGGGCTTTATACGCGATTGGAGCCGTCCTCGCCGTCGTATTGAACTTCTGCAAGATACCGGCGTTGGCATTCGCCTTGGGTATGTTTATCCCTTTGGACCTAAATACGCCGCTTTTGATCGGTGGAGCGATCAGTTGGTACGTAGGAAGCCGTAGCAAAGACCAAAGCTTGAACTCGGCCCGCTTGGAGAAAGGTACGTTACTGGCTTCCGGCTTTATCGCCGGCGGTGCCTTGATGGGGGTGGTCAGTGCGGCCTTACGCTTCGGCGGAATCAACTTGATGAACGAGGAATGGGCATCTAGCAATGCCGCCGAGATACTGGCGGTTGTCATGTACCTTGTCATGATCGCTTACCTCACATTTAATTCCCTGAACGCGAAAAAAGAATAGAATAAAGGAATAAGGATATGGAAGCACCTGTAATCAATGTGGGAATCATGACCCACAAAGCGATCTCATTTGTTTTTAACGAAGAGTATGTACATACGGAAACCGGCACGTTCACCATAGGCGAGCAACGTGCCCTCTGGGTAAACGGCAAGATCGTGTACAATGGGAAGCTTTATCAGGAGCTATTCTTCGAGCCGACCAGCCCGCAATCCTCTTTCGACTTGAAGGCGGTCACGATCGGCGTGGATTTTCACTGGCAACGACAGGAGGATCAACGCTTCAAGGGAGCGTTGAACCTCGTGGCGACCGATAAAGGAATCGTCACGATCAACCAAGTGGACGTGGAGGAATACCTTACCAGCGTAATCTCCTCGGAGATGAGCGCCAACGCTTCCAAAGAGTTGCTGAAAGCCCATGCCGTGATCTCACGAAGCTGGCTCTTGGCGCAGGTCGAGAAGAATTTCAGCTTGAACGGATCGGTTACGCCCTATAAAAGTTGTTACCGCGACAGCGAGACCTTGATCCGCTGGTACGACCGGGAGGACCATGAGTTGTTCGATGTCTGTGCCGACGACCATTGCCAGCGTTACCAAGGTATTACCCGGGCATCGAACCCGATAGTCAGGGAGGTGATCAAAGAGACCCGTGGAGAGGTATTGATGGATAACGATACGATCTGCGACGCCCGCTTCTCGAAATGCTGCGGAGGCGTGACCGAGAAATTCGAGAATTGCTGGGAACCGGTTCCCCACTCCTATCTTACCGCATTGAGGGACGGCGAGACTCCCACCTATCCCGACTTGACGGACGAGCGGGAAGCGGAACAATGGATACGTACCTCACCCGAAGCCTTCTGTAATACAACGGACAAGGAGATCCTTAGCCAAGTGCTAAACAACTACGATCAAGAGACCACGGATTTCTACCGTTGGAAGGTAGAATATACGCAGGAGGAACTATCAAGGTTGATCCACCGGAAAACGGGTATGGATTTCGGACTGATCATCGATCTCGTACCGTTGGAAAGAGGTTCGTCCGGACGTATCACGAAACTTAAGATCGTAGGGGTACGCCGTTCGTTCACCATCGGCAAAGAGCTTGAGATACGCCGGACATTATCCGAGACGCATCTATACAGCTCGGCCTTTGTTGTCGATAAGAAGGATATCCGCCTTGATATCCCCTCCCGCTTCATCTTGACAGGAGCCGGATGGGGACATGGCGTAGGGCTTTGCCAGATCGGAGCCGCCGTGATGGGAGCCAAAGGGTATTCGTACCGGAAAATCCTCACGCATTATTTCCCCGGAGCCTCTATTGAGAAAAGGTATTAAACAAAGGTGTCCAAAATCTGGACACCCTTGTCCAATTATTGGACACTCATAAATAATCATACGCTACTCACCCCTCTGTTTTTCAACCATATAAACACAATGGCACGGTATTTGATTTTATCTTACCGGAAAATAATACAATAACAATATGAAAAACTTCGCTCCCTTTTTAAGAGAGGGCAACACAATGTAATGAAGATTATCTCCTTGGGTATAGGACTGACCATCGGCTTGGTGCTGATCGCTAAAGTCCACTTCGAGAACACCTACGATAACTTCTATCCGGACGGAGACCGGATCTATCGAGTATATGAGAAATTTTTCATGAACGGGGAAGTGGGCGACCACGGGCAAACGCCCGCCGGAGTAATCCCCCTCTTGAAACAAGGGACACCAGAGATCGAGGCCGCCACACGCTATACGTACTTCCGGGGAAACTCCCCTTTTACGATGTCCGACAACAAGCATCGGCTCAAAGCGACCTTCATCCTAGCGGACAGTTGTCTTTTCGACGTATTGCCCCGCCCCATGCTCATCGGAGACCCTAAGCAAGTTCTCTCCCAACCCATGTACGTGCTCGTATCCGACGAGATCGCCGAACGTATCGGCGGCAACGTGATGGGAAAACGCTTCGAGATTGACGACGCGCCGGGACAAGCCCTCACGATAGGCGGCGTATTCAAGAAACTACCGGACAACACCGAACAGAGTTATGACATTATCGTATCCCTTTCTTCCATCAGCAAGTTCATGTGGGACGGAACCCATATGTTAACCGGAAACGACCGCTACCAAAGTTATGTCAAGGTATCGCCGGGTACGACAGAGGCCCAGTTGGAAGCGGGAATGAGACAGATGATCGACAAGCATTTCCCCGTAAACGACCTTAAGAAAGCCGGCGTGGAACTGACCTTCACCTTCCACAAACTACTCAACGTACATATGGAGGACGATATGGCCAAACGTATGGCCTTGATCCTCTCGTTCATCGCCTTCGTATTGATCTTCACCGCCGTAATGAACTATATATTGATCGTGATCTCCTCCATCGTGAACCGCACGAAAGAGATGGCCGTACGCAAATGTTACGGGGCGAGCGGTAAGGATATCCAAGGTATGGCGTTGTCCGAGGTAGGGACCCACGTCACCGTCGCGCTAGCGCTGGTCGTACTTCTGATCCTAGGATTTCAAGGAATTATAAAGGAGCTGATCGGCACGGGAGTCCGATCGTTATTCCTATCCACAGGTATGTGGGCGATATGCCTCACGGTCATAGTCGTACTTATCTCTACGGGCATAGCTACCGGCTGGTTCTTAGGACGCATTCCTGTAGCGGCTGTTTTCCGGAGTATTCGTGAAGCACGCCGCCTTTGGAAACTGGGACTCTTGTTCTTCCAGTTCACGGCAATCAGCTTCCTCGCCTCCTTATTGCTAGTGGTAGGCAAGCAATACGACCATATGGTGAATGATCATCCGGGATACAATCCCGAGAACCTCGCCTATGTGTATATCGGCGCCGTAGACTCCACGGGGCGTGCCAAACTGATCGAGGAAACCCAAAGATTGCCCGAGGTAGACGCCATCACGACTTGCTATAACCTTCCTTTCTGGGGAGCCTCGGGCAATAACGTCTATCTTCCGGGAGACGACCGGGAACTATTCAACATCGCCGACCTCTACGACGTAGGAAACGATTACCTGAACGTATTGGAAATCCCGATCGTAGAAGGACAATACTTCACAGAGAATACCACCTCCTCGCAAGAGATACTGGTGAGCCGCAATTTCATTGAATACATGAAACCTTTCGCCGACTGGAAGGATGGAGCCGTGGGCAAGACGGTACAAATAACCGGACACGATACCAAGTCCGAGTCGATGCCTCTCTTCACGATCCGGGGCGTGTTCGAGGATTTCCGCCTAGGCTCCATAGCGGGAGAAGATCCGCGAGCCAAGATCATGTTCTATACGAAAGGGGCGGCCCAACATATGGTCATTCGATACCATAGCCTTTCTTCCGAGGCCCTACGCAAGACGCAGGATCTAATGGGGCAACTCATCCCGGATAAAGAACTCAACGTGATCTCCTTCAAGAGCGAGATGCTGGAAGGATACACCTCCTCCCGGAAATTCCGTGACTCCGTCATGATCGGTGGCATCGTCACCTTGCTGATCGTCTTCATCGGATTGATCGGATACACGAACGACGAGGTGAACCGTCGCCGGAAAGAAATGGCGATCCGCAAGATTAACGGAGCCACGGTAAAAGACATACTCCATATTTTCTTGAAAGATATCATCACCATGGCATTGCCGGCCATCTTACTTGGTTGCGGTATCGCTTTCTATATCTCCCAGAAATGGCAAGAGCAATTCTCGGAAAAGATCCAGCTATCCTGGTATCTATTCGTGGGAGGAGGCGTATTGGTACTCACCGTCATACTGGCGGTTTCCGGATATAACGTATTCCGTACCACCCACGACAATCCCGTAAACAACCTCAAGTCCGAATAAATCAAAAGGGCCGCATCTTATCCGGACGGCGGCCCTTTGACTTAATGTTTACCTATTTCCCGGTTATGATGAACAACCGGTTCGCTTTCACTCTCACGAGCTATTACTATGACGCAAAGGTAGGCCGAAGGTTTAAAACGATCAAAAAGAATTCGACGAATCGGGCGTTTTCCTCGGTGAATCCCGTTATTTTTCCTACTTTTGTCCCTATTAATACATACAACCATGGGACTGAAAAAACAATTCGTATCAGCGATTTTGCTAGGCAGCGCGCTAACCGCTCCCCTATTCGCACAAGATATCGCCACCCCGTCCAGCTCGATAGACACTTTAGCCATTTTCTCATTCAACGATTTCCATGGGGCTTTCGCCTCTGACGGGATCACGCCGGGAGCCGCCCGGTTGGTACAAATGACACAAAACGAGAAGCAACGCTATCCGCATTCCATCGTTGTCTCAGGCGGAGATAATTTCAGCGGAAGCTATTTCTCCAAGATCACGAAAGGCGAGCCTATCAAAGAGATGTACGAGGCGATGGACGTGGAAATGTCCGCCATCGGTAACCACGAGTTCGACTGGGGGCTTCCTTATCTAGTGGACACCGCCGCTTTGAATATCCCCCATGTGGCCGCCAATATCACCGAAGAGAAGAGATATACTCACCCCGACTGGTTGAGTCCCTACCGTATCGTAGAGCGTAAGTTGAAAGATGGCTCCTCCCTACGTATAGCCTTCATCGGACTGACCACGACGGACACCTACGTCAAGACCAAGCCGGAGAACCTGAAAGGGCTTCAGTTCACGCATCCGCTGGGAGCGGCCTGCATACAAACCGTCTACCAGTTAAAGAAAGAGGACCAGATCGATATGATTATCCTCTTGATGCACATCGGCACGGATATGAAAATGCCTTACCGCATCACCGAGGAGAACGCCCAAGGACTGCCGTTCATCGATAAGGTAGACGCCATCATATCCGCCCACTCGCATGAGCTGGTGCTCGATAAAATCAATAACATCCCCATCATCCAAGCCGGCGTAAACGGTACCCATATCGGGAAACTGCTGTTCCAGATACAGGATTTCAACGGACACCGGGATATCTCTTTCATCCAAGGGGATACCGTGCGTGTAGCCTGCGAGGAGAACCCGGAGATGCGAGAGGCCGTGGAGAAGATCATGGATAAATATCGGCTGAACGAGAAACTTGCCACGGCAAAAGAGGCCTTGATCCACGACCGTACCATCAATAAGTTCGACTATACGCCTATCGGGGCGTTGGTCACGGCCGCTTACGCCCAGCGTTTCCAAAAAGAGATGCCCGCTTACAAGGATCAGCCGGTGATCGGCGTAAACCATTACGGAGGTATCCGTGCGGCCCTCCCGAAAGGGGATATCACCCGACTGCGTGCCGGCAACATCTTGCCTTTCGGCTCCGCTATCGTTGCCTATCGTTTCGACGGCAAGCGGTTGAAGAAGCTATTGGAGGATGGACGGAAGAATCCGAACGGTTTCCTTCAATCCTCCGACCTCACGCTTACCCTAAGCGGAAATAAGATCGAGAAAATAGTCTATACGAGAGACGAGCAAAAGACCGAGATCGAGGACAATACCCCTTGCGTGGTGACCCTAGACGCTTTCATCACCGATGGCGGAGACGGGTACGACGCCTCTTTATTCAAGGGCTACGAGATCCCGGAATTCGATAATTTAGGTATCATATCGACCGACGCTTTCATGGACTACCTAAAGGGCATCAAGAAACCCATCACGGTAGAATCCACGCATATGCCCGTTATTTCAAAGTAAAGCCGTATCTTTGTGGAGAAAAAGAAAGAAGTTAGCAATACATGAACAGCTATATGATCCTTTTTATTATCGCTGCCTATTTCGCCGTCTTGCTGCTGATAGCATGGATCACGGGACGTAATAACAGCAACGAGGCATTCTTCCTCGGGGACAGGAAATCACCTTGGTATATCGTCTCTATCGGCATGGTAGGGACATCCTTATCGGGGGTGACGTTCGTATCGGTACCCGGCATGGTGCGGGCGATCGATATGACGTATATGCAGACTGTATTAGGCTTCTTCGTGGGATATATCATTATAGCCAAGGTATTGCTACCGCTATACTATAAGTTGCAACTTACCTCCATCTACTCGTATCTGGATGACCGGATCGGGAGAAGGGGGTACAAGACAGGGGCCTCATTCTTCCTGCTCTCGAAGATCGTAGGGGCGGCCGCACGCTTATATCTAGTGGTCTTGATCTTGCAAACCTACGTGTTCAACGCTTGGAACATCCCATTCGCCGTGACCGCTATCCTCAGTATCCTGCTGGTATGGCTATATACGTTCCGAAGCGGCATCAAGACGATCATCTGGACAGATACGTTGCAGGCCCTTTGTCTCGTGGCAATGTTGATCGTGATCATCTGGCAGGTGAAGGACAAGATGGGACTGGATTTCGGGGGTATGGCGCAGACCTTGGTGGAAAGCCCTCATTTCCGGATCTTTGAGTTCGGCGATTGGCATAGTACGCAGAACTTCTTCAAGCAGTTCTTCAGCGGTATCTTTATCACGATCGTCATGACCGGGCTGGATCAGGACATGATGCAAAAGAACCTCTCCTGCAAGAGCTTGAAGGATGCCCAGAAAAACATGTACACATATGGCTTCGCCTTCACGCCGGTCAACTTCTTGTTTCTCGCGTTGGGGGTACTGCTACTGACATTGGCGGCACAGCGGAACATCCAGTTGCCAACCCTCAACGACGATATCCTCCCGATGTTTGTCCTCGGGGATCTTGGGCGGGAGTATCTTGATCTTCTTTACGATCGGTATCATAGCGGCGGCTTTCAGTAGCGCCGACTCGGCGTTGACAGCGCTCACCACCTCTTTTTGCGTGGATATCCTCGGCGTGCAGAGAGAGGAAGCGAAAAGGGCGAAACGTACCCGCCTAAAGGTACACGTGATGATATCCGTCTTGTTCGTCTTGATCATCTTGGCGTTCAAGGCCGTAAATAACCGGAGTGTTATCGACGCGATCTACATGATAGCGTCGTACACGTATGGTCCTCTATTGGGGCTGTTTGTTTTCGGGCTTTTCACGAAGCGGAACCCCCGTGACAAATACGTGCCCTATATCTGTATAGCCTCCCCGTTGATTTGCCTCGCCACGGATTTCTTGGTGAAACAATACGCAGGCTATACGTTCGGCTACGAGATGCTTATGGTAAACGGAGTCATCACGTTCGCCGGGCTGTGGCTTTCGGCAATTGAAAATGGAAAATTGAAAATTGAGAATTAGGTCTCGCCATTATTCATTTACTCATTATTCATTAATTTATATTTTATGGAAATTAAAAGCGCAGAATTTGTTATCAGTAACACAGACGTAAGGAAATGCCCCGAGGGTAATAAGCCGGAGTATGCCTTCATCGGACGAAGCAATGTAGGCAAATCCTCTTTGATCAATATGCTTACCAACAAGAAGGGCTTGGCGATGACTTCGCAAACACCGGGTAAGACTTTACTTATCAATCATTTTCTTATCAATAACGAGTGGTATCTGGTAGATCTTCCGGGGTATGGCTTCGCCCAACGAGGCAAGGAGAACCGGGAGCAATTGAAACGTATCATCGAGAACTATATCCTCGATCGAGAGCAACTGACCAACCTATTTGTCCTTTTGGACTGCCGTCACGAGGCGCAAAAGATCGATCTGGAGTTTATGGAATGGCTGGGTGAGAGCGGGGTTCCTTTCTCTATCATCTTCACGAAGATCGACAAGATCAGCAAGGGACGCTTGAAAGAGAACCTAAAAGTCTATACGGATAAATTACTGGAGACTTGGGAAGAGCTTCCTCCGATCTTCCTCTCTTCCTCGGAGAAGAAAGAGGGACGGGATGAGATTCTGGACTATATCGAGTCTATCAACAATAGCTTGAATAATTGAAAATTAGTTGAGTTGATATGGGATTAGCTTCGGTTCTTCTGGTTTTATCTCCGTTTACGCAGATCAATACGCCTTATCCTTCCACGGCTTACCTAAAAGGTTATTTGGAGGCAAAGGGTGTACATGCCGGGCAGACCGATCTGGGTATCGAGACAATCTTGGCTTTGTTTTCCACGCAGGGTCTCGGGGAGTTATTCGCCGAGATCGAGCGACGGAAAGGTAAATATCCGGCTAAAGTCCGGGGGATGCTAGCTAATAAGCAACGGTATATCGACACGATAGCCGCCGTCGTCGCTTTCCTTCAGGGAAAGAACGATCCTCTCGCTTATCGCATCTGTAATCAAAATTACCTTCCAGAAAGCGATCGCGGGAGCCAAAACGAGGAGGAGCTGGAATGGGCGTTCGGCACTTCGGGATTACGGGATAAGGCCCGTTATCTGGCGACCTTGTATCTGGAGGATCTCTGCGACTTGATCCGGGAAACGATCGACCCGGATTTCGGCTTCAGTCGATATGCCGAGCATCTGGGCCGCTGCGCCTCCTCTTTCGACGAGATCGAGGAAGCCCTCCAAAAAACTTTCGGCTTTATCGACCGCCTGACGCAACCGCTATTGGAAAAGCACATCGCCGAGAGCAAGCCCAAGGCGATCGCTTTCAGCGTACCTTTCCCGGGGAATTTATTCAGTTCCCTCCGGCTCGCCCAATGGCTACGGCAGGCACATCCCGATATCCCGATCCTTATGGGAGGCGGTTTCGTGAATACGGAACTTCGCTCCATCACGGATACCCGCTTCTTCAAATACATCGATTACCTCTTGCTGGATGATGGAGAGGACCCGCTTTACCAAACGTTGCGCTATCTGGACGGGGCGATCCCCAAAGAGGAACTGGTACGCACCTTCTCCTTGGACGAGAGCGGCAGCCGGGTCGTTTATCAAGACAACCCCGCTTATCCCGCTTGCCGGCAAAACGAGACCGGATTCCCGGATTACGAAGGCTTGCCACTGGACAAATACATCTCTGTCATGGAAATGGCCAACCCGATGCACAAGCTTTGGAGCGACGGCCGCTGGAACAAACTGACCTTGGCACACGGTTGCTACTGGGGGAAATGCGCCTTCTGCGACGGTTCGCTGGATTACATCAAACGGTATGAGCCGAATACGGCCAAGACTTTGGTAGACCGTATGGAGCGCTTGATCGAGCAAACCGGCGAGATCGGCTTCCATTTCGTGGACGAGGCCGCTCCACCCGCCTTGCTACGGGAAATGGCGCAGGAGATTATCCGCCGTGGGATAACCGTCGTGTGGTGGGGAAATATCCGTTTCGAGAAAAGCTATACCGAGGAGCTATGCGACCTTCTTCAACGAAGTGGCTGCATCGCCGTGTCGGGAGGTCTGGAAGTAGCCTCTCCCCGACTCCTCAAGCTGATAAATAAAGGGGTGACAGTGGCTCAAGTGGCACGGGTCGCCAACAACTTTACCGGGGCAGGCATCATGGTCCATGCCTATTTGATGTATGGTTTCCCGACCCAAACCGCTCAAGAAACCATAGATTCCTTGGAAACAGTCCGGCAAATGTTTGAGCTAGGGCTGATCCAATCCGGATTTTGGCATCGTTTCGCCATGACAGCGCATAGCCCTGTGGGGTTGCACCCCGCCGAGTACAGTTGCCGTGTCACGGAGCCTCCCTTTGGCGGATTCGCCCGTAATGACGTACAGTTCGAGGCGCTATCCGGCTGCGATCCGGAGCTTTTCAGCGAGGGGCTTCGCGTTTCCCTCTACAATTACATGAATGGAACAGGCTTCGACTTGCCCTTGCATAAATGGTTCGGCGGCATGAAAGTACCACGCACCACCCTGCCGCCGAATTATATAGAGAGGATAGTGGAGGAATAGCCCCGTAGAGGCTCGCCGGAGGATTGGAAACGGGTTGGAACTCTGCGGCGATCTCCGCCGGGCATCTTGAGTTCCCTTCCGATCCTCCGGCGACCCCCGCCGGGCATCCCAAGAGTCTTCCACATCCCCCGGCGATAGCCGCCGGATGCTTCAAAGTCCTTCCAACTCCCTCGGCAAGGCTCGCCGAGTATTTAATAACTGATCTTGCACCCCACGAAATAACTTCTAGGAATTCCCGGGCCATAGATATACCCGGCATCCCGGTGCGCTCCCTTGTCGAAATCATCTTGATAGGAGTCGAAGATATTCTGGACTCCAGCATTTACCTGTAAAGTCACGGACTTGAAGATCGGGAAGTCATAAGCCAGCTTGAGATTCAAGTCGAAGAAATCACGAGTCTTCTCCTCACGATCTTCCGGGATATAACCCGCCAAGTGCTGCACCAACATACTTCCCGTATATGTACCCGTCAAGGAAGCGGAGAAACGCTTGACCGGCGTGAAGGTAGAAGTGAAATAACCATATACGTCCGGAGAGCGGAACATCTTCTTCTGCGGGGTGATATTCGGGTTCTCGCTCCATTGCTCTGCCTCCTTGTAGCGGCTCCGTTGCAAAGTAGCGCCCGCCTGTATCTGCATCCAAGAATAGGCCATCTTACCCTCCAGATTGATACCCATCACACGGGCACCCTTTCCATTACGGCGTTCCATCAGCAGGTTATTGTCCTCGTCACGGCCGATCTCCTCCAAGATAAACACGTTCCGTAAATCCGTATAGAAACCTTCCACTAAGAAATTCACTTGAACCGGGCCGAAGCGATGATAAAAATCCACGGAAGCGCTCACGCTCTGCGAATTCTCCTCCTTCAAGTCCGGAGAGATCTGGATGATCGCCACGTCGCCACCCACGGCGGTGATATGCAAATCCTCGTCGAACGCTTGAGGAGCCCGGAAACCGCTGGAGTACGACATACGCAGGTTGATATCCTTCGTCGGATTGAAACGTAAATTAGCACGAGGACTGAAAATTAGATGATCAATCAGATTATGCTTATCCAAACGGCCACCGATCAAGAAACTCCAACGGTCATTCTTCCACTCGTTCTGGGCGAAGGCGCTACCGATATGCACGGTCTGGGCGATCGTACGGTGATAGCCAAGCATCTCGTCTTGCAGATCATCGTAGCTATATTCGGCGCCTCCCGTAAAGGTAGCGGGCATAAAAAGGCATTTGTCCCATTCGTAGGAGTATTGGGCGCCACCGATAAAGGTCATGTCCGTCGTGTTACCATAGGCGTTCGGATCTTTTCCGGCACCGTAATAACTCTGGCGTTTCGTATGCTGGGCGGAGGTATACACATTCAGCCGATGATGGTAGTCGCGAGAGAAAAGATCGAATTTCAGGCCTCCCCCGTTGATCTGGTGGTCGGTCTGCTCGGTGATATCCGTCTCATGAGGCGGAAGATCCAATAAATTACCACCTCGCCGGAACTCGCTGATGTTATGGTACTCGAAAGTCAGCTTGGAATAATTGCTGGTCTTCAAGTAGGAACGGAATCCGAGGGTCTTCGCCTCCAGCTTACCCAGCTCCGAGTAGCCATCGCCATCATGG
>OKWR01002066.1_pt1 | contig 11723 bp, 10 predicted proteins | sample 1607101 | NCBI WGS metagenome assembly OKWR01 (sample SAMN04414076, study PRJEB24778) | human gut metagenome | material: faecal | host: Homo sapiens
CACCCTCTTCCTTTAATAAAATTCACGCACAGCGAATACGTAATTGTGTGCTGATTTTATTATACCTGAGACAACTAAAAAAATCAATTAAATTTTAAGCACATTTTTTGAAATGTGTGCGTAAAATTAAAATACATCTTGCAAAACAAAAAGAAATCAAGTATAATATAAATTGTAAAACCAATCCGGTTGCGATTATTCTTTTCTTGCAACCATCGGTTTTATCGCACCTGATAAGAAAATGATAAATTCTCGTCATACAGGTATGATAATATGGATTATCAAAATACTGCGAAGACTACACGATACATTTTATAAACAAAATGCGTTAAGTTTAGCCTTTCGGCAACGAGTGGGAGTAGTCGCCGCTTACCCGAAAGCCCTTTATTTTCAAGGGCTTTCGGGTTTCTTTTTTATTAATCATTTCTTTACAACGGCAGGAGCTGCCGTAGTTTTTGAATTATACCATGCCTCTTTTGACCTTTTTTGTCTGTGCAATATCCTCAAAGATAATAATAAAGCTTGAAAAAAGTAATGCGATACTGTAAAATAGTATAAAATAAACCTGTATTGAAAGTGAGCATCAGTATGGAAAAAAAGGAAAAAATACTGCGCCCTGTAGGCAGGATACACGGCGGGACACTGCTGCCGCACCTGAAGGGCACGGCGGAAAGCGAAACCGTTATAATGCCGCCGCCTAAGATTGTTAAAATACCCATGCTCCAGCACATAGGCGCACCGGCTGAGCCGGTTGTGGCTGTAGGAGATAAGGTGTGCGTGGGAACGCTTATTGGCAAGGCTGGCGGCTTTGTAAGCGCACCGGTGCATTCAAGCGTTTCGGGAACGGTAAGCGCCATAGGGACGGAAAACGCAAACGGGCGCAGCGTTACATATGTAACAATCGAATCGGACGGTGAGCAGACTCCCGACCCCGAGCTTCAGCCCTTTGAAGTGAAAACGCGCGAGGATGTAGCCGCCGCTGCCGCCGCGTGCGGACTTGTGGGACTCGGAGGCGCGGGCTTCCCCACCGGCGTTAAGCTGAGCATTAAGGACGGAGTAAAAATCGATACCCTTATAATAAACGGTGCGGAGTGCGAGCCATACATAACAAGCGACTACCGCGAGTGCATCGAAAACTATAACGACGTTATAGAGGGCGTCTACCTGCTTAAAGAAAAGCTGGGCGTTGAAAAAGTAATAATCTGCATTGAAAGCAACAAGGAAAAGGCTATTACAAAGCTTTACACCATTGCCGCCGATAAGCGTGATACCGACGATACCGTAAAGCTTATGAAACTGCCCACAAGCTACCCGCAGGGAGCGGAAAAGGTAATAATTTATTCGGCAACGGGAAGAAAAGTGCCGCTCGGTAAGCTGCCGAGCGATGTCGGCTGTATTGTTATGAATATAACAAGCGTTGCCGCGCTTTACAGGTTTATAACCACCGGTGTGCCGCTTGTTTCAAAGCGTATAACGGTGGACGGCACGGCGGTTAAAGAGCCTAAAAATGTGCTGGTGCCCATAGGCACAACCATTAAAGATGTTTTGGAATTTGCCGGCGGCGTGAGCGATACGGCGGCGGAAATTATGATGGGCGGCCCCATGATGGGAATAGACGTGTGCAGCACCGACGCGGTTATTGAAAAGCGCAACAACGCCATTATTGTTATGGAAGAAAGAACAGCGCCAGATACTACCCCCTGCATACACTGCGACCGCTGCGCGGGCGCATGTCCTATGCGGCTTTACCCCGCAAATGTTGAAGCGGCGCTGGACAGCAAGCTTTATGACCGACTTGATGATCTTAATGTTAATTACTGTATGGAATGCGGCAGCTGCGCGTTTGTATGTCCCGCGCACAGACCGCTTACGCAAAGCATGAGGCTTGCAAAGGCTGAATTAAGGAGGCGGACGGCGAAATGAAGGAGCTCTTAACGGTTGCATCCTCCCCGCATATAAAAAGACCCGATACTACACGCGGCATTATGTCGGATGTGATAATAGCCTTGGCGCCTGCCGCCACCTACGGCTGTATTCTTTTCGGGCTGCGCGCCCTTGCGGTTTTAATAACAAGCGTTAGTGTGGCGGTGCTATGTGAATTTTTATGGAACAAGGCTTTGAAAAAGCCGAATACAATAAAGGATATGTCGGCAGTCGTAACAGGGCTGCTGCTCGGTATGAACCTGCCGCCCACACTGCCGCTTTGGCAGGCGGCAATAGGCAGCGCGGCGGCGATAATCGTAGTAAAGCAGATGTTCGGCGGCTTGGGGCATAACTTTGCAAATCCCGCCATTGCCGCGAGAATAATACTGCTTGTCTCCTTCCCTGCCTCAATGACACGGTTTACAGAGCCTGTTTCCGACGCGGTGACCTCCGCCACGCCTTTAGCAGGCACTGCGGGTACGCTTTCGTTTAAAACGCTGTTTTTCGGTATGCACGCAGGCTCGATAGGCGAAACCTCGGCATTTCTGCTGATAGTCGGCGGGCTGTATCTTGTTATACGCAGGGTCATAACACCTATAATTCCTGTTTGCTTTATCGGCACGGTGGCGCTGCTTTCACTGATTTCGGGCGAAAGTGTTATGCTTTCCGTCTTCGGCGGCGGACTTATTCTGGGCGCGGTGTTTATGGCGACCGACTACACCACAAGTCCCACAACCCCGCTCGGCAAGGCGATTTTCGCCGTGGGCTGCGGAATTATAACCTTCGTTATAAGAAAATTCGGCTCACTCCCCGAGGGCGTTTCATATTCAATTTTGCTTATGAATATTTTAGTGCCGCATATAAACCGTTTCACACTTTCGAAGCCGTTCGGCTTTGAAAAAGTTAAGGAGGCGGCGAAGAGTGAGTAAATTTATTGAAGCGATAAAGAAAAACCGCGAGGATATTATAAAGCCGGTGGGCGTTCTGCTTGCAATTTGCATTATAATTCCGCTGGCATTAAGCGTAACAAATAAGGTAACGGCTAAAAAAATAGCCGAGCTTGAAGCGGCTAACAGTAAAAAAAATATGCAAAGCCTGATCGACGCAGACAATTTTGAAGAGTGCGAAAACGGAGAAATAACCTACTACGCCGCAATAAATGGCGGAAAAACCGCCGCCTACATATTCACCGAAAGCTCAAAGGGCTACGGCGGCGATGTTTCGGTAATGACCGCAATAAAGCCCGACGGCACGGTTGCGGGCGTTGCGATACTCGATGTTTCGGGCGAGACCCCGGGACTTGGTCAAAATGCCGCAAAGGAAAGCTTTTTTTCTCAGTATATCGGGCTTAAAAAGGGAGTTTCCGTGCTTAAAAACGGTGCAAAGGCGGAAAACAACGAGGTTGACGCCGTAACGGGTGCCACAATAACCTCAACCGCCGTGACCCGCGCGGTAAATAAGGCGCTCGATGATTTTGAAAAGGTAAAGGAGGCGACCGCAGATGAAGAATAAATATTTGGGCTGTTTTACAAACGGGCTCATTAAAGAAAACCCGACCCTGCGGCTGGTGCTGGGCACCTGCCCGACATTGGCGGTCACCACCGCCGCAATAAACGGCATAGGTATGGGTCTTTCGGCAACGCTTGTGCTTGTATGCTCGAACCTGGCAATTTCGCTGCTGCGCAATATTATTCCCGATAAGGTGCGCATACCCGCGTTTATAACCATTATAGCGGGGTTTGTAAGCGTTGTTCAAATGCTTGTAAAGGCGTTTCTGCCCGAAATTGATAAATCCCTCGGAATATATCTGCCGCTTATAGTTGTAAACTGCATAATTCTTGCGCGCGCTGAAATGTTCGCATCTAAAAATTCGGTGCTTCCGAGCGTGCTTGACGGTCTCGGAATGGGCGTGGGCTTTACCGCCGTTTTAACCCTTATGGGCGCAATACGCGAGCTTTTGGGCGCAGGTTCGCTTTTCTCGATGCCGCTCACCTCCCGCTTTATAAGCCCGATGATAATATTTTTGCTGCCGCCCGGCGGATTTTTCGTTTTCGGAATGCTGGTAGCGGCGTCCAACGCGCTCGCAAAGAAAAACGGCAAAAAGCCCGTGGAGCACTTAGGGTGCGAAAGCTGCCCCTCTAAAGGCATATGCGGCAAAAACGGCGAAAGGGAGGCGGAAGTAAATGAATAGCGCAACCTCCATAGCGTCAATTCTTTTGGCGGCTATACTCACCAATAATATGGTGCTTTCAAAATTCCTCGGTATCTGCCCGTTTTTAGGCGTTTCCAAAAAGACCGATACCGCCCTTTCAATGAGCATTGCCGTAACGCTTGTAATGGTGGTTTCCACCGCCGTTACCTGGCCTATTTACCACTTTATACTTTCGCCGAATTACACTTACCTTGAAACGATAGTGTTTATTCTCGTTATTGCGGCGATAGTTCAGTTTATCGAGATAGTTTTAAAGCGATATATAAAACCGATATACAACGCGCTCGGCATTTATTTGCCCCTTATAACCACAAACTGCGCGGTTTTGGGTATTACAATGCTTAACATTACAAACGAGCTGGGCTTTGTGCAGTCGCTTGTGAACGCGCTCGGCGCGGGACTCGGCTTTATGCTTGCAATGCTGCTGTTTTCAGGCGTGCGCGAAAGGCTTGAAACCGCCGATATACCCGAATTTTTAAAGGGACTGCCCATAACGCTTGTTGCGGCTGCGCTTGTGTCGCTTTCCTTTTTAGGCTTTGCCGGAATAGGGGGTTAAAAAATGGAAATACTTTTACCCGTTATAATTGTCGGCATAATAGGTCTTATTGCAGGGGTAGGGCTCTCCCTCGCTTCAAAGTTTATGGCAGTGCCCGTAGATGAAAAGCAGGAGAAAATCCGCGAGGCTCTGCCGGGTGCCAACTGCGGTGCCTGCGGCTACGCGGGCTGCGCTGCGCTGGCGGAAGCAATAGTCAGCGGCGAAGCAAAGCCGAATGCCTGCCCCGCGGCTAATATGGCAGCCATAAGCGAAGCGCTGGGCATTACCGTTGAAGAAGGCGAAAAGATGGTTGCCCGCGTAATATGCCAGGGTCACAACGGCGTGGCTAAGGAAAGGTATAAATACGACGGATACACCAGCTGCGCCACCGCCGCATCCATGGCGGGCGGGCCGAAGGAATGCGCGTATGCGTGCATAGGCCTGGGCGATTGTATGCGCGTTTGCAGCTTCGGCGCAATAAGCATGAACAACGGCATCGCCAGCATAGATCCCAATGTTTGCGTTGCCTGCGGCAACTGCGAAAAGGCCTGCCCCCGCAGCGCCATAAGGATAATCCCCGCGGAGACGAAGGTCCTTGTGCTCTGCCGCAATAAGGACATAGGCCGCGTTGCCCGCGCCGCCTGCATGAAGGCGTGCATAGGCTGCGGACGCTGCGTGAAGGAATGCAAATACGGCGCCATCGCCGTGGAAGACGGCTATGCCCGTATCGATCCCGAAAAGTGCACCCGCTGCGGCGCCTGCGCCAAGGTTTGCCCCTGCGGCTGCATAATAGATTATTCCGTCACCGCCGAGGATAAAGCGGAGTAAAATAATAAAAATGCAACTCAAGGCCTCCCGAAAGGGAGGCTTTGTTATATGCTTATTTTGTAAAAAATGATTTTATCAAACATAAAGTGTTCATAAATCGCGCCCACGTTTTTTATAATATCATGTAAAATCATCTCCACACAAGCGCTTCGACAAAGTTAGACGTTCAAAAATCTCAATAGCTAAAAACTGCCTGTTTTGGGCAAAATATGCTTGACATAATTTTGCGTTGTATGATAACATAAACCCAATAAAGAACCACCGTAACCAACTTGACTTTAAGACCAACCGTAAACCCGTTGCCCGTTCCCTGATCGGAACGATATGAACCCGCAGGACCGAGAGATAATACAAACTGGAATTTGAATCCATCAAAATCTTAACCTGTTAGCGGCTGTTATAAGCCGTTAATAAAATCCTCCGAAATCCTTGAAACCAAAGGATTTTTCGCAGTTTGCTCACCCGTCTGCGTTATACGGTTTCACATGGTGTTATCCTTGCCCTCAGTGCCTCATAAGGGCAAAAGCAAGGGAAGAAAAATCTGGTAAAACAATATAACAACATGCGGCAGCTGGGAAACTGTGGCATATACGCGAACTAATTATACGGAGGATTTTGAATATGGACAAGTGCATTTATGATGAAAACAACGGTCTTTGGTACGAACTGCAAGGCGATTATTACATTCCCTGCCTGACGATCTCGGAGGAAGAACAACGGCCTATCGGCATATGGGGACGGCGACATCTAAGGTATATCCGAGAACATCGCAAAGCGCTCTATACCGGGTTGCTCCTCGACGGGAAGCTGAACGGCTACCTTGCCGATCTAAACGAGCAGGCGGCGGACATGTTCTTACGGATGGTAAAAGAACTTGTCGAAAAGGAAGGCATCACGGAAACACTCAAAGCAGCAGACCAAATGGAATGGGTACGGCAGATGAGCGCAGTACGGGAAATAGCAATGGAGATCGTCAATAATGATTTAATCTATAACTAATGCAATATAGCGGTTGAGGAAAGCATCTCAACCGCTATTTTTAGTTCATTGCTGTCCTGTATTGTCCATAAAAATCCGTAAAAGTCAAAGAAAGTCCTTGATTGTCATGAGATGAGATGATATACTTAACAAAATGGGAGGAGTATGCTATGGCTGATGAAATTTTTACTGTCGCTCAAACGGCACAGTATTTTCAAGTTTGTGAAAAAACGGTACGACGTCTTATTAGTGCAAATAAACTAATCGCCTCTCGTGTGGGTGAAGGAAATCGATCTCTAAGAATTAAAAAATCTGATATAGATGATTATTTAGCAGAACACGTCAATAAAACGAAAGGAGTTACTGTCAATGAGTGAAGAATTAATTCAGAAAAATTTGGTAGAAGCTCCTGAGAAAATGGGCGATTGGAATTTCTACAATATCGGAGCTACGACACTCAAGGCATTAAAGGGCGCAAAAATCATTCCTGACAGAGATTACGATGAGTACGAGACAAAAAAGCCGGATGCGCTTATTGTCAAAAAGCCGCTGGTTATTGCCGCAATTGAATATAAGGTTCCTGCACAGTTGCGCACAGACAAGCAAATTGAAAAAGCTATTGAACAGGAGCTTGGAACCGCTCAGGTTTTACAGGCAAAAGTATATATTATTACTGACGGCAAGAAAAGTATCTGGGTCAATCCCGCAAATGGTCATGAGATTCTGCAGGAAGACGGCAGTAAAATCACGCTTAATTTTGATAAGAACAGTGCAGAGTGTATTGTTCTGATCAATAAAATCAGAGCATCTATCAACGCAACAAACGACACTATAAAAGCCGCTGCTTCGGTTGATCCACTGCCGCTGGCTGAAAAAGTTTGGCAGGATTTATGGGCCGTATCTGGTGCTACGCCGGAGAATTGCCTATACACTTTCGTTGAAATCTTTATCTTCAAATATCTCAGCGACCTTGGGGTGCTCAAAGGTATGTACTCGTTTTATGACCTTTTGAGCAAGTATTCAGGAAATAATGAAAATGAAGTTCTTGAATTCTATGCCTCAACAATTCGTGTGAAGATAAAAGAGCTCTTCCCCGGCAATCCCAAAGATAAAACCACTATTATCAATGGCACTATCTTTGTATCCAAAGATGATAAGGCTGTGTCCGGATATGCGACTGTATTCCATAAGATTCTGAAGCGTTTCAATGATTTTGGTACGCTTGAAAACATTGACTACGATTTCAAGAGCAAACTCTTTGAAACATTCCTGAAAGAATCCATCAGCAAGAAAAACTGGGGGCAGTATTTTACGCCCCTGAAGGTCGTCCGTGCCATTGTCAATATGGCAGACATTGAACCTGGCATGAGTATCTGTGACCCTGCGTGTGGTGTTGGCAAATTCCTGCTCGAACCCATTTTGCATAGTCTGGATCGGCTGTATGCTGTAAGCACAGACGAGGCCGGAAATGAAAAGCTGCTGCCTCAAATCACCCTTTCCGGATTCGACAAAGGCTTTGACAAGGATGAGCAGAAGACAATTATTCTTGCCAAGGCAAATATGCTGATTTATATGTCCGGCATGATTAAAGAGCACCCCGGACTGACGAAACAATTCGCAGAACTGTTTAACAAGACCTTCACATTGCAGACGAACTCCATTCTCGGCACTTTAGCGAAGCCGATTACTGAGGAATATGACTTGATCCTCACGAATCCTCCGTATGTCATGAGTGGCAGCAGCAATTTGAAGGAAGAAATCGCCAAGGACGACGCTCTAAAAAAATACTTCTCCATAAGTGCCATGGGCATTGAAGGCTTATTTATGGAGTGGATTGTCCGTGCTCTGAAGCCAGGGAAAAAGGCTTTTATTGTTATCCCTGATGGCATTATGAATCGAAGCAACGATAAAAAACTACGAGATTTTATCCTCGAACAGTGTAATATTGATGCAGTTATTTCTCTGCCGTTGAATACTTTTTTCACCACCAATAAGAAAACCTATATTCTTGCCCTGACGAAGAAAGCTGCCGTGAATGTTGGCGGGGTTGCCACTTTGCCAAAACAGACGACTCCGGTTTTTACCTACCTTTGCTCTGAGATTGGTGAGACCCGAGATGTTTATCGCTTTGATATTGATCAAAACGATTTGGAGGTTGCCTCCGACCTGTTCAATATGTTCAAGGGAGCCAAAGCTAAGTTCAAAACAGATGATAAGCGTTGTAAAATCGTCGACATTGAGGGCTTTTATAATGGTACCCATTGGTCTGTTGATCGTTGGTGGACCAGAGAGGAAAAAATTGCTCTCGGTATAGAAGACAATATTGAAACTGTATCTTTGGAAGATTATATTGGCATGGTCGCTGATACTGCCTCTACTCTTATGGAATTTGACGAGCCATTGCGAGAGCTGGTAAAAAAAAAATCCGCAATAGTGAGTTCTGTCGAAGTATCGCTGAACGATAAAACTCTGTTCGATTTATCAATCGGCAAAAGACTTCTGCGAAAGGATTATATTGAAGCAAGCGGCAGGATTCCGGCATATAGTTCAAATGTTTTCTCTCCGTTTGTCTATACCTCCTACAGTAATGTGGAAGATTTTAGCATTCCATATGTGCTTTGGGGAATTGATGGTACTTTTGAATTCAATGTTATGCCAATAGGCGAGAAATTTGCTTATACTGATCACTGTGGTGTAATTAAAATCAAGAACCCTAAAATCAATCCCTATTATCTTGCATACACGCTGGAAGAGAACAAGCACAAATACGGATTTGACCGCGGGTTGAGAGCATCGTTATCAAACATGAAATCAGTAAAAGTTAGTATTCCGGTTGATGACTCTGGTGAATTTGATGAGAGTGCCCAATCCGGCATTGCCGATTCCATGTTGGGTATGCGTCAAATACGCGAGAGTCTATCCGAAAAGAAGGCAGAAATAAAACGGGTAAAAATCTTTATTGACGATGAAAATTTCCTGTTCCGCTATATACCCATAGAGGAAATATTTGACCTCGTAAGGGGGAACGGAAAATATACTAAAAGTTATGTTCAAAATCATAAGGGGGAGTATCCATTATATTCAGGAAATACTTCTGGTTTATTTGCTACGATTGATTCGTTTGATTTTGACAGTCCCTGCCTATCATGGGCTATTGATGGACTGGCAGGCTTTATGATGATTCACAATGAATCCTTTTCCGCAACGAATCACCGTGGAGTGCTAATTCCCCATGAAGATAAGCTTGGATTAATTGACCTTCAATATATGAAATATACTTTGGAGCCGCTTTTCCGTGCAGCCAAAAAGGGCCGCGAGGGCGACAATGGAGAAAATGAATATACTACATTGCCTCCCTTTATGATAGCTGATATCATGGTTCCGGTGCCGGTTGATGGTCAAGGAAACATCAGTCTCGATGCGCAGAAAGAAATCGCCGCCAAGTATTTAGCTATCGAGCAGTGCAAGAATGAAGTCATTTCAAAACTTGATTCTTTAATCCAGCAAAAGATTGAATTATAACAATAGGATAAGGCAGCCGGGTACGCAAATACCCGGCTGCTGTTCTATGTACGCACCGCCGAAAGCGGCGGTGTTGGTGTCTGTTGTCTTATCGTTCGTCCCTGTCTCGGTAGGAACGCTTTGAAGGCTTCTGTGCCTCGTCCCGTATTCTGTGAAGCTGTGCCACAACGCTTCTGCGCTCCGGCGGCTTCTTTTCTTCGGCTGGTTTTCCCTCGACCTGCTGCTTCCATTCCGCAAGCTCCCACTCATACTGCTTTACTATGCGCTCAGCCTTATTGTAGGCGGCCATGAATGCCTGCCCGTCGGGGTAGCCATATTCGCGAACCATACGGGAAATCCTGTCTTTGAGATCGCTGACTTTCTTTTCGGTGGCCTCTATTTCTGCTTCTTTTGCTTTTCTCTCCTTACCTTTGAAAATGCCTGTGATTTCGGAAAGCTGCGCTCTCAGCTCCGGCAGCTTAGTGTCCTGTATCTGCTTGATTTCGGATGCACACTTTCTGAGCCGGTGCAAAAGCTCTTTCATCTCTTTGAATACTGCCATGTCGATACCGGGCTTCGGTTTCGGCGGCAGCTTTGCCTGACGGATCAGAAGCTCCAAAATCGACTTTGCTTTCTGTATGATGGTACGAAATAAGCCCGGTAGCCATCCGTGTTCGGAAATGGAGTATTTACTCCTGTTTTGGATCTCCTCGCGCTTGATTTCAAGTACCTTCTCCTCCGGTACGCCGACCACCAGTGCGAGGTCAGCGGTGCGGTTCCAATCCTGTCGTGCTTCGTTGTCAGCCCGTATCTCATCAGCCAGAGGATTATTCTTGCCGATCTTCTTTGTCGGAAGATACACACTGTTCTGGTCGAATACGACAAGCTTTTCTTCTTCTCTGACATGAAGGTTGATCTGTTCGGTCAGCAGTTCCTTTACTTCTGTCAGAAAGCCCTTGCTTTTGAAAAAGGTGTTCTTTGTCGTAAACATGTGCTGCTCGTAGATTTCCCCTTTGGGGATCACCGTGCAGCCTTTGCGGATCGTTCCATCTTCTCCTGTGATCTCTTTCTTCGTCCGCACCCGTTTCCCGGTCTCATCGAAGTACACAGCGCGGATGGCGATCTTGTTGTCCGGCGTTTCCAGTAGTAGCCGCTCGGAAAAAATCAGATGGATGTGATAGTTGGTTTTTGTCTTGTTGTAGTGGAGTGCGGAAGTACATTCCACTCCGTACTGCCCTTTGAATCTCTCGGTGAACTCTTTCAGTACCTCATCGGGATCGTATCGGGTGTAGTTCTCCGGAAGAGCGATAATCAGTTCCCTTGCTTCGATACATTTTCCCTCAGTGCCGCATCGTTTGAACTCCTGCCGACTTTCCCTTGCAAGGCACGTCCAGAACTCGGTATCAGCGGTATCATAGACGGCGAACAGGTTTTCCTGTCTGTCCGGGCTCCCGATATAGCTGATACGTCCTTTCAGATCGGGCAGCTTGCTCATCTGGATGAACGAATGCCGTGGCATGGTTCATCACCGTTCTTTTTTGCAACTGCATACGGCAGTTGCCGCTGCGGGGGTGGTCAGTGACCGACAGAGCAGCGATGGAAAAATGCCGCAGCATTTTTCTCTGGATCGAATGTGAAGGATACTTCTCGAACACTCGATACAGGCCCTCCGCAGGAGCGAAATACCCGGAGTACGAACCGTCAGGTTTGTGCGAGGGGTGTATTTCGCTCTCAAACGGCGAGGCC
>OKWR01002067.1_pt1 | contig 11717 bp, 10 predicted proteins | sample 1607101 | NCBI WGS metagenome assembly OKWR01 (sample SAMN04414076, study PRJEB24778) | human gut metagenome | material: faecal | host: Homo sapiens
GAGTATATTGGGCCGCATATGCACCTTAACCATATTCAGCACGTAGCACCTGAGCTGCTTCTCCCGGCAGATGCGGGCCAGGAAGGCTTCCGCCGGGGCTAGCCCCGCCTCCTCGTGGCCGAAAGAGCGGATGCGGCCGGTGCCATCCCGCCGGGTGGTATCGGGCTTGCCGAAGTCGTGGCACAGTGCGGCAAACATCAGTTCTCTGGGGTGCTCTGCCTGGGCGCGCAGGGCTGCGGCCCGGTCCAGGACCAGCATGGTGTGGTTCCAGACGTCCCCCTCGGGGTGAAATTTTGGCTCCTGGGGCACGCCGATCAGGGCCTGCACCTCGGGAAACCAGGCGCCCAGCTGCCCCATTTGCCGCAGGGTTTCGAAGAATGCGGAGGGCCGGGGCGCTTTCAAAAGGGCCTTTTCCAGCTCGGCCATGACCCGCTCCCCGGAGAGGGCGGACAAATCCATGGATTTGCACAGGGAGACGGTCTCCGGGGCCACGCAGAAGCCGAACCGGGCCGCAAACTGGGCACCCCGCAGCACCCGCAGGGGGTCTTCCGGGAAGGATTGGCTGCTGACATGGCGGAGAATCCCTTTTTCCAGGTCCTCCCGGCCCTGGAAAAAGTCCAGAATTTCTCCGGTCAGAATGTCCTCCATCAGGGCGTTGACGGTGAAGTCCCGGCGCATGGCCGCCTTCTCCGGGCCGAGACAAGGGTCTGTAAAGACCGCAAAGTCCCGGTGCCCCCGGCCGCTGAGGTGCTCCTTCCGGGGCAGGGCGATGTCAATGTCGTAGTGGCGCAGGCCGTAAATGCCAAAGCTTGCCCCCATCTGGGTGCGGGTGCCCAGGCGGTCCAGAATGGCCTCCAGGGCGGGGGCGGGGACGCCGTGGATCTCTATGTCCACATCCTTGGTGTCGATTCCCAGCAGCCGGTCCCGGACGAAGCCCCCCACATAGTAGGCTCTGCCCCCGGCCTGGGCCACGGCTGCGGCAATCTGCCGGGCCATAAGAATATTTTTGTTTTCCATAGGCGTATCAGGGCTCTTCCGGGAACAGGGGGTAGTCCCGGACGAAGGAGATGAAGCTTTCCACACCGCTGGGGGTGTACTTGGATTTGCGCCAGAGCAGACCAACCTTCTGCTCGATGCGGGGCTCGATGGGGATGCCCACAAGATCCGGGTGGTCCTCCAGCAGGGAGGCATAGAAGAAGCTGGCGCAGGTGGAATTATGGATCATGCCCTTCATGGTGTAGATCTGGCTGGTGTAGATCTGGATGTAGGGCGTGATGCCGAGGCTTTCAAACCGGGAGAGAATGGCATTGTTCTGCACGGAATCCGTATTGTACATCACAAGCGGCGTGGCAGCCAGGTCCTCCAATGTAACGCTGTCCCGCTTGGCCAGAGGATGGGCCGGGTCTACCACGATGACAAAGTGATCCCGCCCGATGCAGGCGGACTGGAAGCTCTCCGGGTCGTCCTGGTTCAGATTGGCCAGGGCAATGTCCAGCTCCTTTTCCTTTACCAGCGCCGCGGCCCGGGCGGAGCCGTACTCGTAGAAGGTCAGGCGGATATTGGGGTGCCGGGCATTGAAGTCATGGAGCAGGTCCGGGAAAAAGGTGGTTCCCCACAGGGGCGGGATGCCCACCTTTACGGTCTGCCGGGCGCTGCCCAGGTCGCTGAGCTGCTGCTTCGCGGATTCTACCTCCCGCAGAAGCTGCTCAGAGCGCTCATAGAAGATGCGCCCCTCGTCCGTCAGGGTCATCTTATTCCGGGCGTGGGAGAAGAGGCTCACGGAGAATTCCTTCTCCAGCTCCCGGATGGCCCCGGATATGGCCGGTTGGGTCACATATAGCTTTTTCGCCGCCGCCGTAATGCTCTGGCATTCCACGGCGGTGCAGAAATATTCCAGTTGCGTCAGTTTCATGGGTGGACTCCTTTCAGGGGAGGCTTTTAGCTATATATTACCACACATCCCCCTATAAGTAAATTCTTTTGACATTATAAATTCTGCTGATACCCCCATTTTAAACGCTGATTTTACTTTCGTTTCCAAAAATGTTACACTTAGATCACAAAGCAGATGACTACCGGCCGGTTCTCCTGCAATGCGCGTAACTGAAAGAAAAGGAATTCAATAGTCAATAGGAGGAAACAAAGATGTCCCCCAGTACCATTACGCTGCTCTTCCTGGCCTTCGCCATCGTGAGCTTCATTCTTGAAAAGATTCCCCTCGGCCTGACCGCTACCATCGTGGCCATCGGCCTGAACCTGACCGGTGTTCTGAGCAACTCCGATACCTTCGCCGGCTATGTCAACAGCAACGTCATCCTGTGCGTGGGCATGTTCGTCGTGGGCCAGGCCCTGTTTGAGACCGGCATGGCCAACAAGATCGGCGGCCTGGTCACCAAGTTCGCCAAGTCCGAGAGAATGCTGATCGTGGCCGTTATGACCATCGTTGGCATTATGTCCGGCTTCCTGTCCAACACCGGCACCGCCGCCGTGCTGATCCCCGTGGTCTGCGGCATTGCCGATGAATCCGGCTACTCCCGCTCCCGCCTGCTGATGCCCCTGGTCTTCGCTGCTGCTCTGGGCGGCAACCTGTCCATCATCGGCGCACCCGGCAACCTGATGGGCGTGAATGCCCTGCAGGAAATGGGCATTGCCACCAGCTTCTTCATGTATGCACCCGTAGGCGTTCCCATGCTGGTGCTGGGCATCGTCTTCTATGCCGTCATCGGCTACAAGCTGCTGCCCGACGGCACCCACGGCGGCGAGGCCCCCGAGGCCCCCAAGGACTACTCCGGTGTGCCCGCCTGGAAGCAGATCGTCTCCCTGGTTGTCCTGATCGTTGTCATCCTGGCCATGATCTTCGAGGATAAGATCGGCATCAAGATTCAGGTCTCCGCCTGCATCGGCGCCATCATCCTGGTGCTCACCGGCGTTATCTCCGAGAAGGAAGCTCTGAAATCCATCGATCTGAAGGTTGTCCTGCTGTTCGGCGGCTCCCTGGCACTGGCCAAGGCTCTGGAAACCACCGGCGCCGGCAGCATCATTGCCGATGCCATTGTGGGCGCGCTGGGCTCCAACCCCAACCCCATGGTCCTGCTGGTCGTCATCTTCGTGGTTGGCTGCGCACTGACCAACTTCATGTCCAACACCGCTACCACCGCTCTGATGGTGCCCATCGCCACCTCTCTTGCCGAGAGCCTGGGTGCTGACCCCCGCTCCATGATCATCGCCACCGTCATCGCCTGCTCCTGCGCCTATGCCACCCCCATCGGCATGCCCGCCAACACCATGGTGGTCGGCCTGGGCGGCTACAAGTTCAAGGACTATGTGAAGGCCGGCCTGCCCCTGATCGCAGTTTCCTTCGTGGTCTGCATCGTGCTGCTGCCCATCCTGTTCCCCTTCTACGGCTAAAAAATCAGTTCTATTGGCGGCAAATGCCGCCAACGGATATATAGGAAACATTCAAAAATGGAGGAATTTCCAATGGCAAATGAAGAAAGCGTAAAGCTGCTCACCGACATTGTGGCAAGCTTTGTGTGCCACATCAGCAAGAAGCTGCCTGACGACGTTGTCGCCAAGCTGGAGGAGCTGGGCCGTCAGGAGACCGCCCCTCTGCCCAAGGTCCTGTATGAGACCATGACCAAGAACCAGAAGCTGGCCGTGGAGCTGGACCGTCCCAGCTGCCAGGACACCGGCGTTCTGCAGTACTGGGTCAAGTGCGGCACTGCCTTCCCCCTGATCAACGAGCTGGAGGCCCTGCTGAAGGAGGCCACCGTTCAGGCTACCTTCACCGCACCTCTGCGTCACAACTCCGTTGAGACCTTCGACGAGTACAACACCAAGCGCAACGTCGGCAAGGGCACCCCCACCGTGTGGTGGGACATCGTCCCCAACTCCGACCAGTGCGAGATCTATGCCTATATGGCCGGCGGCGGCTGCACCCTGCCCGGCAAGGCCATGGTCCTGATGCCCGGCGCGGGCTACGAGGGCGTTACCGACTTCGTTCTGGACCAGATGACCACCTACGGCCTGAACGCCTGCCCCCCGCTGCTGGTTGGTGTGGGCGTGGGCACCTCCATTGAGACCGCTGCCCTGCAGTCCAAGAAGGCTCTGATGCGGCCCATCGGCTCCCACAATGAGAACCCCAACGCTGCCAAGATGGAGAAGCTGCTGGAAGACGGCATCAACGCCATCGGCCTTGGCCCCCAGGGCATGGGCGGCAAGTTCTCCGTGCTGGGCGTGAACATTGAGAACACTGCCCGCCATCCTTCCACCATCGGCGTTGCCGTCAACGTGGGCTGCTGGTCTCACCGCCGGGGCCACATCGTTGTGGACAAGGATCTGAACGTCACTTGCGACACCCATTCCACCTGGAAGTTCAACGGTTAAGGGAGGTTATTAGCTATGGTTGAAATCAGAGGAGATAAGAAGGTCCTGGTGACCCCCGTCACCGCCGAGGATCTGGCTGACATTAAGATTGGCGATATCGTCTGGCTGGACGGCGATCTGATGACCTGCCGTGATGTGGCCCACCGCCGCCTGATCGAGTACGGCCGCGAGCTGCCCTACGACATCCGCAACAAGGCTATTTTCCACGCCGGCCCCATCGTTCGCAAGATCGAGGGCACTGAGGATGACTACGAGATGGTCTCCGTCGGCCCCACCACCTCCATGCGTATGGAGAAGTTTGAGTACGAGTTCATCAAGCACACCGGTGTCCGCGTTATCGTGGGCAAGGGCGGCATGGGCCCCAATACCGAGCGTGGCTGCAAGGAGTTCGGCGCCATCCACTGCGTGTTCCCCGCAGGCTGCGCCGTGGTGGCCGCTACCGAGGTGCTGAAGATCCAGGAGCATCACTGGGATGAGCTGGGCATGCCCGAGACCCTGTGGTGCAACAAGGTCAAGGAGTTTGGCCCCCTGATCGTCTCCATCGATGCCAAGGGCAACAACCTCTTCGAGGAGCAGAAGGTCATCTACAACGAGCGCAAGGAGAAGGCCAAGCAGGCCATCTACCCTGAGGTCAAGTTCATCAAGTAATTTATAGGGCTGCACCGCACAATTCGTCTGCGACCGTCAGCGGATCTTTTCCGTCGGCTGTGCGGTTCTGAAAGTGGGAAATACACAAAGTATTCCTTCACTTTCAGAACCTTCATCCGGCGAAAAATCTCTCGCTGCCTGTTCTTGCCGAATTGTGTGGAGCAGCCCTGACATTTTCCTTCTATATTACGTAAAACATACAAGCGCCGCATCCACCACCGGGATGCGGCGCTATTGACAAAAAAAGCAGCTATGCCGCCCAGAGGTGCGAAAAAACACTTTTTTTGTTATTATAGGTGGGGGCAATCTGTTTGTCAAGCTTCCGCCTACTGCGGCTACCTGCACACATCCGATAAAAAGATACTGATTCCTATGGACATTTCCGTCCAAGCATGGTATACTCTATACTAGAAAAATCATGAAGAAAGAAGGTAACATCCATGCCAAAGGTCGTATTTGATATCGAAGGCGGAAAGCCCGTTACCGCCGAGTGCAACGTAGGGGATAACCTGCTGGAATTGGCCCGCCGCGCCAATGTTGCCATTGACGCGCCCTGCTCCGGCAACGGCTCCTGCGGCAAGTGCCGGGTGAAGCTCACCGCCGGAGAGCTGGACAGCATCCAGACCCGGCATATTTCCGATGAGGAGTATGCCCAGGGCTGGCGCTTAAGCTGCTCTTCCAAGGTGGCAGGGGACTGCACCGTTTTTGTCCCCGATATTGCCTCTGCCTACCAGAGCCGGATGAAGACGGCGGACCTGTCCTCCCCCAAGGAGGTCGCTATCTTTGACAAGGCCCAGGAGGATTTGAAGAAGAGCGGCATTCACTTTACCAATTCCTACCGCAGCGTGGTGCTCACCATGGCAGAGCCCAGCCTGGACGACACTATGCCGGACAATGAGCGCCTGACCTGGGCCATTGAAGAGGCCCTGGGGGTGGAGACCGTGAAGATTCCCCATACGGTCATGGTCCGCATGGCGGCCGTTCTCCGGGAGAACAATTTTACGGTCTGCGTCAAGGGCCGCCTGGAGGGCAAGATCTTCACCTGCATGGAGATTTGCAGCCCCGAAAACACGGGCCTCTACGGCTGCGCCATCGATATCGGCACCACCACCGTTACCATGGTTATGACGGATCTGACCAGCGGCAAGATCCTGGCCAAGGGCTCCTCCGGCAACGGCCAGATTCGCTATGGTGCGGATGTCATCAACCGAATCATTGAGCAGGGCAAGCCCGGCGGCAAGAAAAAGCTCCAGGATGCCATTATCAAGGAGACCCTGACCCCCATTATGGCGGGCCTGTGCAAGTCTGCGGGGCTTGACCCCCGGAGCATCCTCAGCCTGTGCGTGGGCGCCAACACCACCATGAACCATCTGTTTGTGGGCGTGGATGCCCAGTCCGTCCGCATGGAGCCCTATATTCCCAGCTTCTTCCACTGGGATGGGCTGCTGGCCGGGGACGTGAAGCTCCCTGCCAACCCCCTGGCCCAGGTGCTGATCGCGCCCAACATCGGCTCTTACGTGGGCGGCGATATCACCGCCGGTACTCTGGCCTCCGGCATCTGGGACCGGGACGAGATGAGCCTGTTCATCGACCTGGGCACCAACGGCGAAATTGTCTTCGGCAACCGGGACTTTTTGATGAGTTGCGCCTGCTCCGCCGGTCCAGCCTTTGAGGGCGGCGACATCTCCTGCGGTATGCGCGCCACCGACGGCGCCATTGAGGCCTGCACCATCGACAAGAACACCATGGAGCCCACCCTGACCATCGTAGGCGACCCGGGGCAAAGGTGCGTGGGTATCTGCGGTTCCGGCATCATCGATATCATCTCCGAGCTGTTCCGCTGCGGCATGATCAATGCCAAGGGCCTGTTCGTCAAGGAAGGCTCCCGCATCCGCCGGGACCACCACGGCATGGGCCGCTATGTCCTGGCGGAGGCCAGCGAAAGCGAGACCGAGCGGGAAATCTCCATCAACGAGGTGGATATCGACAACTTTATCCGTGCCAAGGGCGCCATTTTCTCCGCCATTGATACGCTTCTTAAGAGCGTAGACATGACGGTGGATGGCATTGACGATGTGTACGTTGCCGGCGGCATTGGTTCCGGCATTAACATGGGCAATGCGGTGAACATCGGCATGTTCCCGGATGTGCCCCTGGAGAAGTTCCATTACATCGGCAATTCCTCCCTGACCGGCGCTTACGCCATGGTCATGAGCGACGAGGCCAATGCCAAAACCGCCGAGGTGGCTTCCAACATGACCTATCTGGAGTTGAGCACCCATCCTGGATATATGGATGCCTTTGTGGCCGCCTGCTTCATCCCCCATACCGATTCCCGGCTGTTCCCCCACAGCGTACAGGAGGCTTAAAATTTGGAAATCGAAAATCACAAGGAAGAGGTCCCCTTTGCCCACTATGAGGCCCTCTTCAAGGACTTGAACCCCCGGGAGGTGCTGGAGCGGCTGCCGGAGGTAGGCTTTGACGGCGGGGCCTTTCAGGTGACGCTGCTGGGCAGAAGCTTCTTCATTACCTATCCCGGCTGCGAATTCTCCGCCAAGGACGGCGGCGCGCTGCCGCCCCTGCCCACCCGCACCTTCCTGCTGCGCTACCTGCTGGAGAGCAAGCAGGTGGCCTTTGGCGGGGCGTGGAAGACCTTCCGGGAAATGCCCTGGGGGGAGATGTACATCAAACCCTATACGGGCCGCGTTCTGACCCGGGCCGCCTTCACCTTCGGCACCCGGGTGGCCGCCTTCAAGGCCGCTGCCGAGAAAATGGGGGCCGTGCCCTTAAAGCACGGAGACGCGGGCTACCAGTTTGACCTGATCGGCCCCTACCGGATGCAGATCATGGTCTACGCCGGGGACGATGAGTTCCCACCGAGCGCGCAGGTGCTCTATTCCGACAATTTCGCCGAGGGCTTCGCCGCCGAGGACCGGGTGGTGGCAGGAGATATCCTGATTTCCACCGTCAAGAGCAATTTCACATAAAAAAAGAGCCCCCTTTGCGGTTGGCGGTGCGTTTTCGCGCACCGCCCGCAAAGGGGGCTTTGACTGTACCGGCTGGGGAGAGCCGCTTTTTGGCCTTTACTCGATGGCAATCACATGCTTCTCGGGCAGGGGCTTCTTCGCGTTCTTGGGAACGCTCAGACGCAGGACACCGCCCTCATACTTGGCGCCGATGTCCTCAGGCTGGATGGCCGCACCCACATAGAAGCTCCGGCTGCAAGCGCCGGTATAGCGCTCCTGACGGATGAACTTGCCGTTCTTGTCGGATTCGTCCTTGTCCAGGCCTTTGGCCGCAGAGATGGTCAGGTAGCCATCCTTCAGCTCTACGCCAATCTCTTCCTTCTTGAAGCCGGGCAGGTCAATGTCCAGCTCGTAGGTGTTTTCGGTTTCCCGCACATCGGTCTTCATCAGGTTCCGTGTGTGCTTGCCGTACAGAGGATTCTCTGCTCTGGCTGCGGTCATACCAAAGGGATCGTTAAAGAAATCATCAAACAGGTTTTCACCAAAAATGCTAGGCAACATAAGTCATTCCTCCAATTCAATGTTCCGTGGGCGCTGGAGAAGCCAACGTAGGCGATTTTCTGTTACCGGATTTGTATCTTTCGTTCCTCTTTCAGGAACAACTATACTATACCACACTTTTTAGCACTGACAAGGGGAGAGTGCTAATTTTTCTTTGAAATATTTGTGAACAAAAATTAGACCGTTTGTGACTTTGACGGGTATTTCCCCGGTTTGGGCAGAAAAGGGATATTGACCGAAACGCAAGCTATTCATTGGGTTTGACAAAGGGCCTGGGCTGGGCTATTATAGAGGTATCTTTTACGACATAGGAGGCCCTGCAATGGAAGAATTGGCGAAAAAAACAGAGACGGCTGAGAAGAAAGGCGACCTGTTGCTGTTTGTGAAGATCCAGACGGCTCTGGTGGCGGTGCTGGTGCTGCTGCTGGTGGTGGGCGGTATTTTTGCCGCCGTGCAGGTGAACAAGGCCATGCGCGTGGTGGACGGCCTGGATATGGATAAAATCAATGCCGCCGTGCAGTCCCTGAGCAATACCGCCGCAGAGCTGGAAAAGCTGGATATGGAAGGGGTGGGCAAGACCGTGGAGGCCCTGCGGGGCGCGGCCCAGAAGCTGGCCGAGGCCGACATCGACGCCGTCAACGATGGCATCGAAGCCCTGACCGACGCCGCCGGGAACTTGCAGAACCTGGATATCGAGAAGCTGAACGACCTGATTGCCGCCCTGGAGAAGACCGCCGCCCAAATGGAAAAAACCAGCGCCGCCTTCGGGAAGCTGTTTGGGAAGTAAAATAGGAAGCAAAAGGGGCTGTTAGAAAAGTATGTCGCTGCGAACCAGTGACCGACGTCACTGGTGTGGCAGCCCCCCGGTTGGATGGAAACAGCTTGGTTTTACGGCCAAGATGTTTGAAAATCCGGGGGATTGCCACACCAGCGTGCGCGCTGGTTCGCAATGACAGAGCGTTTTCTAACAGCCCCTTTTTTATTCCTCCGTCTTGAAAACGGACTTCTTGTTCAGGGTAAAGGAATACTGCATTTCCAGCGCCCGGAACAGCTGCTGCATGACGTCGTCTGCAATGGTGCGGATGTCCAGGGACAGCACGGATGCGATGACGGCCTCGATTTCCTCCTTGGGCACCTCGAAGATGCACAAATTGGTCCGCAGGAACCGTTCCAGCTTGCGCTCCAGGGTGAAATAGACGTCGCAGGGGCGGGCCATGTAGGCGCGCATGATTCCGGCGGTGCCGATTTCCATCTCATAGAAGTCGCTGCCGGTGGCCTGGGGCAGATAGGAAGAGAAGATCTTTTGGAGCTCTGCGGTGGTGTGCTGATGGATCAGATTCAGCAGATCCGGCTGGGTGTAGACCTCTACATAGACCTCCCGCAGATTCTCGTTCAGCTCTACCAGGGTTAGCTGGATGCTGGTCTCCACGGCATAGAGCATCACAGGGCTTGCATCCTTGCCGATGATCTTTCCGGCGATGCCGAACTGGTTGGAGAACATGAAGCCGATGAACTCTCTCAGAACGTCGCTTTTGGCCTTGAACAGGTGGTAAAAGGTGCCGGCGCTGACATCCGCCTCCTCAAAGATCTGCTTGGGCGGGGTGTTGCTGAAGCCCTGCTCCAGGAAGAGCTTCACGCAGGTGGACAGGATACGCTGCTCCGTAGCCTGCCGGTCATAACGGGTACGAATGGGAATCGCCTTCTTTCTGCAGTTTTTAGAATTCATTCTAATATGCAGGATTCATAATAAACGATTCCATGAAAAAAGTCAAGTCTTTTTGAAAATTTAGAGGAAGTGTCAAATACATCTTTAACCTTTCCCACCGGCGGTGCGTCGTGCACCGTCCGCAGGGGAAGCTTTTTCTCTGAACCTTTACAAACATCTTACATCCCCGAACTTTCCCATTTTACACTTGGGATTTATGATACCTCCCGTAAACCGAAATCCAAACAAAGAAAAATCTTAGGAGGACAAAAATGAAAAAACTGATTGCAATCGCCCTGGCAGGCGTACTGGCCCTGTCCATGGCTGCCTGCGGTGCACAGAGCACCGAAACCACCGCCACTACCGCAGCTGCCACCACTGCCGCCGCTGAGACCACCGAGGCTGCCAAGCTCTCCGGCACCGTCACCCTGGCCGGCTCCACTTCCATGCAGAAGCTGTGCGAGGCCATGATCGAGAGCTTTGAAGAAAGCTATCCCAACATCACCGTTACCGCGGAATACACCGGCTCCGGCGCCGGTCTGGAATCCCTGGTTGGCGGCAAGACCGACATCGGCAATGCTTCCCGTGCCCTGAAGGACGGCGAGAAGGAAAGCGGCGCTGTGGAGAACATTGTGGCCATTGACGGCATCGCCGTGATCACCCACACCTCCAACACCGTTTCCAACCTGACTTCCCAGCAGCTGACCGACATCTACACCGGCAAGATCACCAACTGGAAGGATCTGGGCGGCGCTGACGAGGCCATCGTGGTCCTGGGCCGTGAGGCCGGTTCCGGCACCCGCGGCGCCTTCGAAGAGCTGCTGGATGTGGCTGACCAGTGTGCCTATGCCCAGGAGCTGGATTCCACCGGCGGCGTCCTGGCCAAGGTTGCTTCCACCCCCGGCTCCATCGGCTATGTGTCCCTGGATGTGGTTGACGACACCGTGAAGGCCCTGAGCCTGGACGGCGTGGAGCCCACCGAGGAGAACATCGTGGCAGGTTCCTACAAGCTGTCCCGTCCCTTCGTCATGGCGACTCTGGGCACCATTGATGAGCAGAACGACCTGGTAAAGACCTGGTTTGGCTTTGTGCAGTCCGATGCGGGCAAGGCAGTCATCACGGCCATGGGCCTGATCCTGCCCCAGTAATATGGCAAATCCCAAGGGCAAACCGGGCCGGAGCGCTTTCACCGCAGAGCGCCTGGCTCGGGCCCTTCTTTTGATTTGTGCGGTGGTTGCAATTTTTGCGGTGTGCGCCATCACGTTGTATCTCTTCGCCAAGGGCCTGCCCGCCCTGCACAAGGTGGGCGTGGGAGAGCTGCTGTTCGGCACGGTCTGGAAGCCCACGGCGGCAGAGCCCAGCTTCGGCATTGCCTATATCATTCTCTCCTCCATTGTGGGCACGGCGGCCAGTGTGCTGCTGGGTGTGCCCATCGGCGTGCTGACGGCGGT
>OKWR01002068.1_pt1 | contig 11715 bp, 6 predicted proteins | sample 1607101 | NCBI WGS metagenome assembly OKWR01 (sample SAMN04414076, study PRJEB24778) | human gut metagenome | material: faecal | host: Homo sapiens
GAAGTAGTGGTAATAGAACTACCGGACATTGATCTAAAACTGCCAGTAGTAGGGATAGGCTGCGTAAAAGAAGCGGTAGGATTACAATCAAGGTATATCTCTTCGCCTACATTCAGTGCCCTTGCAGACTCATTTATCGACAGGTTTGAAGCGGAGGATAGGGTAGCCCTAATTAACCTCTTGTTTGTCGGTATATTCACAAGAGTGGTGACAGCATTACTCCCTGTGCCGAAGTCTACTATATCATCCACCCTATTCTTGTCCTCCGCCGACATATACCCCGCTGTGGTAGGGGTGGCGATGGGGGGAGTGAGGTATTGACCGTTGTCGGAGAGGTACTTTGTACCTAAATCACCAGTTTTAAGTAGACAACCGGAAGCTATTACCGTATAAGTCTTGTTGGTTTTATCGATTTTTATAATCTGTGAGCCAATCTGCAGCACACCTCCTGTTTCAGCAAATGATATATTTACTATTACAGTGTATGTAGATTCATCTTCTATTAAACCCATAGAAGTAAATCCATTATCGATATATATAGTATCTATTTTACTCTCCCATGTGTCTACTATCTTTTGATAATTTTCATCCGACAATGTACCATTCATATCAGGAAATAAACTATCATAATCCAGGTACTGATTACTCGCCACTATCTCCGACCACGCCCCATTGTTACGCCCGTAGGTTTTTCCGTCCTTTGGAGCATCTACCGTAATAGCCGCATCTTCTCCTGCTGGGCCTTGCGGACCTTCTGGACCTCGATCTCCTTTATCGCCTTTCGGGCCCTGTTCTCCCGTAGGGCCTTGAGGGCCAGGATCGCCTTGAATACCCTGCAAACCTTGAGGACCTATATCACCTCTTTCACCTTGAGGTCCTTGAGGACCGGTATCACCTTTGTCACCTTTTGGACCCTGAGCACCTTGAAGCGGACCATTGTTTTTCCACACGGAATTGATTGCATCATAAATATAAATGTCGTACGGAGCACCTGTACCAACTCCATAAGCATCACCAGCTTGTGGGGAAACTATTGCAGACTCTAATTCTTCCTGCGTGCTAAAATATCCAAGTACCTTAAAACCACTTCCCGTATCTCCTTTATCGCCTTTAGGCCCAATAGGGCCTTGTGGACCAGTTTCGCCAATAGGTCCCTGTGGGCCTGTTTCTCCTTGAATCCCTTGTTCTCCTTGAATCCCTTGTTCTCCTCTAAGACCTTGCGGACCAATATCACCCTTTTCACCCTTCAATTCCGCCTTATCCTCTTCCGTCAAATCAGAAAAATGTAGCTTTAATTCGTCTTTCTGTTCCGGCGTTAGATCGGAAAACTTCAACTTCAAATCATCGTAAGGGACAAGTACACGATAAGCCGTATCTTCTTCACTGGTGTACTTCCATTCAATGCCTGTGCTACCAGTACGGAAAACAGGAGTATCACCGGCAGTGCCTTTCAGATCGGACAAAGCAACAAGATTCTGCCAATTACCGTCCGTATAACGCCATTGGATATAGGTTTTATCCTGATTTACCTGCAAGAATACTTCACGTCCATCTACACCCTTCAAGACAGACAGAGCAACACGTACAAGCTTATATGTGCTACCCAACACCTGAAAGGCGGGAAGAGAGGACACACCGGTAAGTGAACTTACCTCTTCGTACTGCCCCGGATCTTTCGCCGTAGACGCAATCAAATCCTCCACCGCTGCCGCGATCTGCTGTATAATCTCCGGTGTGATCGTGTTATCCGGGATGATGATATCTCCTGCTGCCATAAGTGCTACTCTGTTACTGATTCATTAAATACTTGCGCGGAATCGTTTATTGCCTGTGAAATGATAGCAATCTGATCCAAAGGTTCGGTAATACCTGCTTTATCCAAAGAGATGTACATACGACCGTCTTTTTCAATCTTTACGGTTCCAATCCTTAAGTCATTTTTAAGGATATCGGCTCTAACCGACTCTGCCGGTTTTCCGGTTTCCTGAACTATGGTGTAATTCAATTTTACACCTGAAACCTCTGCATAACCGGATCGGTTTCTTGTGTCGTTGGTCAGTTCCATATTATTCGCCTTTTAAAAGTTCAACAACTTGTCCATAAGCTCCAACCGTCAGAGTTTTTTCGCAGACTCTTTTTATCAAGACCGAATCCTTGTCTTCAATCTCAATTGCTTCATTTGACGGGCTTATACGCACCATTAACTTGTATGCTTCATACTTTTCATCGGCAGAAAGGTTCTCACCAGAGGAAAAAAGTTGCGCACAAATAAGGTCTTTCAAAGACTGTATTTCGCCAGTCTTCGGATTTTCAACTTCTTTACCTTGATAATTCTTAAACGATACATTAAAATTTACTTTCATGATTTTATTATTTAAATTGATTGTTATTCTGCATAAACTATTCCTGTAGAAGCATCCCATTTTAATGTTTTGGGATCACCTGGGGATATTTGATTGGCACGAGGTAGATTACTAAATAGAATGGAAACTCGCTTATACCAATCATTATCACCAGGAAAATGAGCAAATCCTATATCAATTTCTCTTCTTGCTACAGAATCACTCCAGTTGAAAGCCGCATACAGTGCCGAATATACTGCTGCATTAGAATCCATAGCAATACCTGTAAATCGAGTTTCTCCTTTATTGTTGGCTATATTAATAAAAGGATATCCTGCAACCATTGAGGTTTTTGCATTTGTTCCGACTTTAATATATTTATTCCATGCTTCTTCAAAAGTGATATTACCTGTCGGATTTACAGAAAATGTTCCTCCATTATCCATGTTTGAACTTAGTCTGTTACTTTCAATAATAAATCCTCCTATTGTCCCCCTTACAGCAGCAAGACTTGTTGCATATAAGTTATTCACATCAATCATAGACGTTTTTATGTAGCCATTTACTATTACTGTTGCAGACGTTAACGCATCAATGATTGACGCTTCTTTACTCCATTCCGGAAGACTATTAAGCGCATCTTCTACACTGCCGGCTTTAGATATAGCACTTGCTGCGTCGGATATGGCTGTGGCTGCATCGTTGATTGCTTTCGTTGCATTACTATAAGCTGTATTTGCTGTATTGTTAGCACTTACAGCCTTGTTCCATGCGTCACTTGCGTCAGATAAGGCTTCATTTGCTTTCGATAATGCAGAGCTTGCATCCGATTGAATACCATTGATTGTTGACTGCAAAGAATAGTCAAACATGGAAAATGTAACAGCCCCAACAAGATTGATTCTGTTCGCCTGAATCGTTGCCGTAGTAGAGGTTAAATTGATACGAGATATAAGCTCGTTCCCGTCCAAATCCGAATCTTTCACATATAACTCGAGGTCGCCTTCCATATTATCCAGCCTAAGCCCCATCGACGAGACTTGTCCGGTGACATTATCCACATCATCGATAATCAACGATACGGACTCTTCGACACCGTCAATTTTCAGCCCCATAGTCGTAATAGACTTGTCGATATTGTCCGTATGAGTAACCAATGCGGATATTTGGTCGGCTTGAACGCTCAATGTCCCGTCATATTTCTCATACACACGACCTTCGGAATCCGTTATCTCCTTTTCCGCCCATAGCTTGATTCCTTCTTCGGTCTGTAGGATTTGTGTCTGCAACTTGACAATAGCATCCGCCATTTCGTCGGCAAACAGCCCTACACCATAGATAAGTATCTCACCGGTAAACCTCAGTTCAAAGTCACCTTTCCCATCCCATTTGCCGACCTTAGACAGTTTTTGATAGCTGTCGCTTTCCGATAGTTGCTCTTCGTGATACAAATCCGTACCCGGAATACCGAAACCACAAGAACCGGGACGGAGCACCTTATAGAACAAAGAGAAAGAATACGTCTTTTCTTCTTCTTCCGTGTGATCCGGGATATTCATTATAGCATTCTGCTGAAGGATATACGTGTTCCTTATTCGCAGAACGTTTTGACCGTTGTCATTATAAATATCGGCAACTTGATCCTTTTCTACATAGAAGCTACCGTCCAGCCAAAGATATTCTCCACCTACGTTGATAAAGTGAACGTTATTTGCAGCTGTCCAATAGTTTGTATTCTGGCTGAAAGAAGAATTTACAAGGATGTTACCACCTTCTGCGGATATGTCGTTACGGATACTATTAATAGTGCTTTCAAACTTGCCGTTCATGGCAATAAAGGTCTGCTCAATGGTATCTCCGTTTTGAAGAATGAATGTCGAGTTTTCAACGTATATCCCGTTCAAATAAGCCCCATAACCAGACAACTGATCGCCTCTCTGTGTCCTGATTCCTGTCAGGTGTCCAATACGGGCTTTCAACTTGCCTTCGGTGCTGACATCAGTAATACCATCGTACACATCGATAAATGGAGCACCACTATCGGCCGTTGTTAGATATATTAATCCCTGCCGGTCCGTATCTTCATTGTTACCCCAACGAAGGGCAAAATCTCCGGCTTCCGGTTGTCCTGTCCCTTCTATCAGAGGAATAGCTATATCAAAATAGTCACTGTCCACACCGATACAACGTCCGAAAAGATACTTGATACTGGTCGTTCCAGTCCGTGTCTGTATTCTGACACCGTCACCCTTACGCAGGTTCATAAGCATAAGACCATCCATATCGTCCATATAGCAGCGATAACGGTCAGACATCACTTCTACTCTGGCTATTTTGTTGATGTCAGAAACAATCTGGCTACCTCCTAAACCGTAAATCTGGGAATAGACAATCTCGTAAGCTGTGAATGTTTTTCGAATAAAGAGATTATCCATTTCCCCAGTGGCGGTCGGTGTGTCTATCAGCCATCCCCAACCAGTAAAACCGGATGCAAAAGTTGGCGATCCGGTATTACCCCCTACATAGATATCACTCCTCACACGAAGCGAGTCCAACATGGCAGCCCCCGTATCCCGGATTTCCCATCCTTTCCCTTCCCATCCGTCGATGAAGATGGAAGAGCCGATCTTCCTTTCGAAAAAGATATTCCCGTGGGCGGTATCGTCGATATCCTTGCGAAGATACATATCACTTATGTCTACATAAGCCTTATTTATCTCATATAGTGTACGCAGTGCTGAAAAAACATTTTCATCTGAAGCGGCAGTAGAATCATCCTTTTTTACGATATAAACACCAAAGCCGCCGCCTTGATTCACATAAGTATTTTCTTTGAACTGAATATTATCTAACTTTTGTTCCAGTTCCCCTAATCGGGAATAAGCCGCACTTTCCCCAATTGTATATACAGGGGAATCGTAAGGGATATCCAGCTTCTTCTCAAAACCGATTACACGAGAGATACGGCCATTCTCAAAATACGCCTTATTTATAAGGTTTACTCTCTGCCCCGGCAACAGATTGATTTCTTTTTCTGGATTTAACAACCCATTGTTTTCATCATAACCGGAAGCCCGGTAAGAATTAAGACTGCATGTATATGTCGAAGGATCAGAAACGACCTTGTCCTTATATGCAATCGTTCTTTCCAAAAGTTCCTGTTCAGCCTGTGGAATTAGAGCGTCATTTACATAACGGGTATCAAAATTGTACAAGATATATTTATTCCCTATACCTGGAATAAGTGGGCTTTCTGGCAAAGTCTGTCTATAAGTATCATTGCGTACTATTTCAAACACTTGCGCTTCCGGGTTATCTTCCGGCAATCTTTCCGGGTTGAATTCCAAAGCAAAATCCATTCCCGAAAGGGGACCGGTCTGAAATATGACGTGCAAGTCCTGTCCGGGAAGAATATATTCTTTTTTAAATGTCAAATTCGCATCCTTGAACCGATATACAGTGAATGTGATAGGATCGCCAGAATCATCCTCATCCGTGATTTCCTTAGGAATTACTTCAGTTATCGTTCCGGTCACACGAGGATAGATGTCCTCAAAGATAATGACCGCTTCAACAACCTGCTCTTCCTCCAAGCCTTCGATAACATCCACATACGGAGTCCCAGCGGGAAGCATCAGTCTTTTTTGGACTACACCCTCTACGACTGCCCCCGTTTCTCCCTTCCGATAGTCAGAAGGGAGATTTCGAGACGATCCAAAAGCATATAATCTTGTTGCAAAAATATCCTGACTCTGGCTCCTTGGCATTGAAGATATTTCCTTCCCCATTTCCAAATTTACAGGTTCCCCATGTTCCAAATGTCCAAGATATATTTTATCCCCATCAACCCACCATTCACATTCCCATGCCTCCGCTATTTTTGTCAGAGCATCTATGATGTTTGTGTTGTTATACTGCACCAATTTAGCTACAGGATCAACAGTGCTATCCACTATAGCTTGATATTCCTTGCCTTTAAAAGTAAATCCTATTGCACGGAGATTGGAAACGACAATGCTCAAATGCGCTTCCGGGGAACGGGTAAGACTCCAAGATGCTTCTTTATTTCCTTGTCGATCATAAAAAAGTATATGATTCTTCCATCGATAATAATGTGATTCCAGCCTGAGTGTATAATCATATCCACCGTTAGAAGTATTAAATGTTGGGTATACTTTATCTGTTATATAATAAAGCGAGCCTTCATAATCAACATTGTCTCCTATCTCCAATCGTACCGGAGTTTCTAAAGAGAATACAATACTAATATAATCCTCTTTCATCAGTTCAAATCGATGTAATGAACTCGATCCTATTGATACTGACAACTTGATTCTGCCTGATATGTCCCTTATATCAATCATATGTTCAAAGTTCAGGGGAAAAAAAAGGAAGTCCAATTTTCTGAACTTCCTAAATACGACAATAATATGATTGTCGTGAATTAATCTCTATCATCAGGATTAGGCTCTTCAAACTTAACAGATAACCGGCTGTTCATACGCGACCTGTCAAGAGCAAAACTCGTAGATTTTTTATGAACAAGAATAAAGGACATGCCAATAGCTGGAACCCGAACTATAACTTTTCCCTTCTGGAGTTCCGAAACGAACTTTGCATAATTGGACAAATATTCTTCGGGAGTATCGCCGTGAATATTAAATGTCAATGTCACATCACGACTTGAAATTTTAGGATTGTTATATATTACCATCTTCCCGTTTTCAAGGCGGCTTTCGCTTTCTATAAAATCCTTATTGCCGGCAGGAGTAAGAAGGTTCTGAATAAAGCTTTCCCCCATAGCAACCCTATATGTTCCCCAAGCATCATTACTGTTTATAAATAAGTCTCCCAACATAATCTATAATATTTTTGCAGTTCCGTCATTTATAATATCGACTTCACACCCGCCGATATTTACAACTAATATCACGGAATAGTTAGCAGCTTCTATTGTAGCCTTTCCCCCGTGCATGAGCATTACCTTATGAACCTTTGTATTATCATCGTAAGATAAGCGCGCAATGGTATTTCCGACTATTGCAACATTCGGTTTATTGCAGAGTTCAATATCTCCACAATCCACATAAACGCCAAACGGTTTCACATTCTTAGCCATCCCTCTAAATGATTCGAGGGGTGGATAGTTGTTGTGTTCGCAAAACTCCCGGCCTTGTGGGGAAAAGAAAAGCCAACACAAACTTTTCCAGTCTGTAGCTTTTCCTGACTCACAACAAGCACCTAAAGAGATTGCTTTCTGCATTATATCATGAATTTTCATACTATAAATTATTTGTATTGTTTTCTATCTTTGTCAACTTGGAAACTACTTCTTTTAATTGCTTTACCGTATCTCCGGTATTATCACTAATTTGCTGCAATTCTATATATATATTAGCCATCATCACGCGAGTTTCATCTGCAATATCATACAATGACGCAATTCTTATATTTATCGAATCAATACTTGCACTTATATACAGCAGATTTGCAATCTGGTTAGAACTCTGCAAATACAAAAGAATTTCTTCCCCAATCATTTGCAAAGCCGTAAATCGCCCATTCAATTCATTCGCTGAATCTTGAGACATTACTTCAAATCCTCCGCTTGTTGCCTGTTGCTCATATTTGCTTTCATCCTTTAGCCATTTGCCAGAATTTTCAAATATTTCTTGTGCCTCCTTGTCCATCTTTTCCTTCAACTTATTCAATTCGGCTTCTTCCCAAGGTGATATAATACCATCGGACATATAGTCGGCCAACTGCTTCATGAAATCTTGAACCGAAGGAGACAGCTTCTTTTTTAAAAACTCTATGATAGCGGTTTTAATGAGTGTTTGAACAGCTTTAGCGGATGATTCTGCGGCATTTTCTCCTGTAGCCCATGCGTCGGCATAGGCCTTAGCAAACTCATCAATAGCGGACATAACATCTGTCCCAGTGATGGCCTCTATCGCTTTCTCCTTATTCTCTTCAAGTTGAGCATTAATATCGTCTAATTGTTTCTGCCACTCTTTTATACGATTGTCATCTGTTTTTTTCTTGTCTTGCTCTTCCTTGATTTGTTGCTGAATAAGAAGTTTTTGTTGCTCAAGAAGTTTATTTTGCTGATCTATCAGTTGAGAAGCATCAGTCGAATAGGCTTTTTCTATTGATCGGCCTAATTTTTCATATGACGCATCAAGTACATCAATCTGATCCTGTAATTTCTGGATGCGCTTTTCATTCTTTTTATCATGAATTTTAGCGATAGCGGAAGCCAAAGAAGAAACGACGCCAATAGCTGCTCCAGCTGCGGCTCCAATGGGACCAAACATTGCTCCGGCTTGCGCTCCTTGCATTGTCGAATTAACAGCATCCATTGCGGTATTCAAACCTTCAGCTATACCACTAAATACCCCACCAAACGAGTCGCCCAGCTTGCCAAATGTATTAGACAAAAATTGGACCGAAGAAGTAACCTCATTTACACCTTCATTTATAAGCTGCAATGATTCCGTTAATTTCTTAGGATCATTCCCTGCGGCGAAAAAACGTTTTAAGCCTTGTGTTACTTTATCAAATGCAGGCTGTAAAGTCTCTGCTTGATCTTTTACTTCCCTTAGCGATTCACTGGCCTGCCGTATAGCTTCCGGTGCTTCTTGCCAGCGTCTAAATTCATCTTCTGTTATACCTAGTTTTGAGCCAACAGTTGCGTCCCATTTACCATTTTTGATAAAATCAAGTGCTTCCTGACCTTTTGAAGCAAGTTCTTGCAGCTCCTTCAAAGATTTATCGCGCATATCACCAAAAAGAGCAATAATAGCATTTGAAGAATTTTTGGTCTTAATTTCAAGATCAAGCAATTCTTTATCCCATTGCTTACCAAGCATCAATTTTTCACCTTCCGTTTCAGCATCAGCGATCTTTTGACCATATTCGACTGCAAGAGCCATTTTCTTCTCCTGATAAGAACCATATTCTTTCAAATAATCATTCATAGCCTTACGCTGGGCTTCAACCTGCTCATATTCCACTTCTTGAGTAGAACGCATACGGGTAGTTTTTGCCTGCGTAACGGCCGTTTTTATTTCAACAGCCTGCTCTTGCGTCAGTTTTCCCCCTTGTGCTTCTCTCCATTCTTTCTCCTTTTTACGGATAGCCTCTATTTCACGATCGTAATCATATTCTATTTGGGCAATGCGCTTATCGGAACCTTCCTCCATCAGATCAATCCGGGATTGCTCGTTACGACGTTGAAGTTCGAGCAGTTCGTTGTTTATTCGCTTCTGAATCTTCTTTTGCTCTTTTGCTTGCTTTTCGGCTTCTTTTTCTGCGGCTTTATTTTGTTTATCATAAGAATCGTAAACTTGCAATTGCTTGGTTGCTTCTTGTATATTAGCTCTTGCCTCTTTATATCTTCTCACGGTTTCCTCATCTATCCCTTCAAATTTCCCTGCGTCAAGTAATTTCTTTTGGTCCGCAGCTATTGAATTTAGATAAGATTCCGCTTGAGACTTCATCGTCTCATAATGTTTCTTATTCTCTATTATGGCTTGGTCTGCCTGTTCTTTGTCAAAGAATGGGTTATATTGTTCTCTGATTCTTCTGACATCATTATTGTATTTATACACTTCAAGCGAAAACTTCTTCAACTCGTTACCTAAGTTCGCTAAAGCAAGAGGATCTTTAATTTGGTACTTATCTCTTATTTTTGCGATTGCTTCAGAAGCTGCTTTTATAGAATTTTCTCCTTGATTGTATGATTCCTCTATTGAATCCCTAAAACCTTTTACTATTTCAGAAGAAAGTTGTTGATTTGCTATTCCGTATGTTTTTGACACGGATTTCTCCAAATCATCCATAATTGATACTTGATTCTTAATACTATCTTCTGTCGCTTCATCAATCGCCTTTTGCTGGACCTTTGCTGCTGTAGCCTCTTGTATTGATTTTGTTACAACTTTATAAGCATTGTTCAATTCATCTAAAGACGACTTTTCTGATAGTAGATAAGGCAAGTATTCCCCATACGCTTTGTTTATCTCACGTATGGCATTCGCCCGTCCTTGTGTCCCTTCTTCAGTACGTTTAACCGCATCGAACAATAATTTAGCATTGGCTTGTCCTTTTTCTACTAAATTATTAAATTCTTTCAATGACTCATTCAACCTCTTTTGCGCTGTATCAGCTCCAAACAAATTCTTCGTCCATTCGATAATATCCTTCCCATAGACAGACAGCATTGTTATTGCAACAACAAGTGCTGTTTGCCAACTGAAAATAGACGAAATTAACTGTTTCCATACTGGCGCCACTTTAGCTACATCATTGTTCCCGGCCGCAACAGCCGCTTTAAAAGCCTTGTATTCTGCCGACGCTTTCTTTAACTCGCCTGCAAGCATAGGGAGGTTGTTTGATATGGCCAAAAAGAAAGTATTCCATCCTATAGCTAAAGATGGCAATTCTCTCGCTACTTGTTGTACCGACATTCCCAAACCATTCCAGGCAGAAGCGTAGTTCCCTACATTTCTTTGATATCGGCCGGTAGCCTGTTCTGCCGCACTAATCTCGGTATTCAACGATTGTATCTGCTTTTGTAAATCGGTTCCGATCGCAGCCTTTCTATCCGAAGTGGACAGACGATCATATTCTGCATTAAGTAATGACAACTGTTTTCTCAGGGAAACAAGAGAATCCGCTGCCACCCCTTCTATTTTTATATTGTCGGAATATTCTTTTCTGAGTTTTTTTAGAGCCTCATTTTCTATTGTATATTGGTGAGTTATTTCCTTTAATTCAGTCAAGATATTTGATCCCTTTTGCCCCCTCTTGTCTATATCAGACAATGCCAAATAAGACTTATTTAGTTTCTTGACATCTTCATTTAAGGCTTTGACTTTCAACTGCTGTTCAACAAATACATCCGTAGCATTATTAAGCTCCGATGCCATCTGTCGTGCGCCTTCCATTACTCCATTAGATACATTAAGCTGATCTATAATACGTTGATAATTTTGAACCTGCTGCTCATATTCTTTCAGTTTCTGTGTCGATTCCTGATATTTCTTATTTAACTCTTCGAAACCCTTCATGTCACCAGCAACATTAAAGTCTTTAAGAGCCGTTTTCAGAGCTTCTACCTCTTCTCTGAGTTTTTGCACTTCTTGCCATTTGGCAGAAACATCAAAACTAAGTTTTGCCATAAATTACCCCTCTTTCTTTGTCCGGTTCAATAAATAACGTCCGTCTCGCTCGATAATCAGATCACCTGTGACTTGGTGTAGAATATCCTTTTGCATTAATAATAGATTTCTATATGGAATACGATACACTATCTCATTATAAGTTAGCTTTAAAGTTTCCATGAATGTGGCAACTTGTCCTATCATTG
>OKWR01002069.1_pt1 | contig 11699 bp, 6 predicted proteins | sample 1607101 | NCBI WGS metagenome assembly OKWR01 (sample SAMN04414076, study PRJEB24778) | human gut metagenome | material: faecal | host: Homo sapiens
ATTGACAGACAATATAGACAATCCGGAAAAGGTGCGTCAGAATGTAATTGAAGTAGCCCTTGACTATCTGGCTTGTGGCATAGATCCGTCTAAAGCTACCATCTTCATACAGTCGCAAATTCCGGAATTATGCGAGCTTAGTTTCTATTATATGGACCTTGTAAGCGTATCTCGCCTGCAACGTAACCCGACTGTGAAATCGGAAATCCAGATGCGCAACTTTGAAGCAAGTATTCCTGTAGGTTTTTTCACTTATCCTATCAGCCAGGCAGCGGACATCACAGCATTCCGTGCAACAACTGTCCCTGTGGGTGAAGACCAGGAACCAATGCTTGAACAGGCTCGTGAAATCGTTCGCCGTTTCAACTATATATATGGTGAGACATTGGTAGAACCGGAAATCCTGTTGCCGGACAATGCAGCCTGCCTGCGTCTTCCGGGAACTGACGGTAAAGCTAAAATGAGTAAATCACTCGGAAACTGTATCTACCTTTCGGAAGAACCGGAAGAAATCCAGAAGAAGATCATGAGTATGTATACCGATCCGGGACATCTCCGTGTACAAGACCCGGGAAAGATTGAAGGTAACACCGTATTCACTTACCTTGACGCCTTCTGCCTCCCCGAACATTTCGAACGCTACTTACCGGATTATCCGAATCTGGCAGAATTGAAAGCACATTATCAACGCGGCGGACTGGGCGACGTAAAAGTAAAACGTTTCCTGAACTCTATTATGCAAGAAATACTCGAACCGATTCGTAACCGTCGTAAAGAGTTCAGCAAAGATATTCCGGCTATCTATGACATGCTTCAGCAAGGATGCGAAGTAGCCAGAGCTGCTGCTGCCGAGACTTTGGCAGATGTGAAAAAAGCAATGAAGATTAATTATTTCGATGACAAGGAGTTAATCGAGGAACAGGTAAAACGTTTCTCACAGGAATAAGGAAGTTTGCATAAAAACGTATCATATAAAGTAAAGGCTGCCTACTCTAAGAAAGAATGGCAGCCTTTATTATAATATATAATTTAAGATTTAGCTAACTTCATCTTCATCATTCTTGAATAATACATCCTTTAATTTCTGATAAAGGAATGAAAGTATCAGTAATATCAGTCCGAGAATGATGAATACAATGATCTTACCGATAGTAGGCATTGCCCACAAATCATCAAATACAAGTTTAAGCAGAACGATTCCAAAAGTCGAAAGGCTTATCATGCGCATGACTTTCTGATGCAAACGCATCCCTAGTCCCATCTGAACAAATCCGGCAATACTTAATGAAAGCGAAAGTCCGGCACTGAAATCATCCACTCCTACCTGCCAGAGGAAAGAGCGTACCATTGTCACCCAAAGAAGAGTGACCAGAATATTGAGATAAATAGTGAAACGACTCTTGATGCCGATTAATAGATAGTATTGGCGTGCCACATAGCATATATTCGCTATTACAAATGCTGCCGTGAACCATCGTAGTACAACAGGCACAAAAGCCATGTTCTCCCATTGATCTCCCCATATATTTATGATATATACAAGCGTATTTATCCCAATAGCTAACATATAGAAAGTCAGACATTGGGTGATCGGGAATCGTTTTCTAAAAGCATAACAAACACTCGAAATGGCAATGGCAGTAAACAAGAACATTGCTCCGCTCCTCGTAGCTCCCTCAAAATGCAGGTGAAACTCCATCATAAATGTATAATAAAGTATGGCTACAGAGACAAAAAGCATGAAAGGATTCCAGAAACCATATTTCAGTTGACGGGCTGTAGAGAAGAATGGTCTATAATACCCCATCAACAGAGCAAATGCTCCCATAGCCAGCCCTACAAACAAAGAGGTGGCAAATGAACTGTTCAGGAAAATAGTGCTGACAGCATGATGCTCATGCATTACTACATTATATATATCCATCAGGTAAGAAATAAAGGTGAGTCCCACCAGTATCTTTGCCGCATATTCATATACCCGGATTCTCGACTTGATATAAAGCCATAATAATAACACCATTTCTGACGCCCAAACTAATGTTATATAGTTTCCATCCAACTGAATCGGAACGGTAATAGAGACAAATGTCAACACAAGCCCCAGAGTGGTATACACCAGGAATTTATAGTCTTTCCGGCTCTTCCATAACCAAAGCACCAGTCCTAAATTAACAAGAGCAATGAACAGGCTCAACAAACCGCTTGCTTTGAAAGACCATCCCATATTCCGCAAGAACAAAGCTCCCGAAAGCAGATAAATAAAGTTATTCGTTATAATGACGAATACCAGCCCCCGACTCATTGTTCGCATATCTTCCCCACGAAGAATAGAGAACACCGGAAGTAGAAAGATAAAATAAAACAGAGTGGTAAACAAAAACAAGTGCCCCGAAATAACTGTAGAACTGGAGGTATAGCTAAATAAAAGAAAGATTCCCATTATCAGCCAGGTAAAGACAAATGAGATCATCGGAAGCTCACCCCACTTCTTATAAATGGAAAGTCCGAACATACCGAGATTCAGGATACTTACATAAGTGAACAGTACCAGATAACTTCCCTCTCCACTGCTTACGATGAAAGGTGCAAGAAATCCTCCGACAAGTGAAATGATGGCCAGTTCACGCCGATTGTACACCACAGACAGAACAGACATAAATACAGTGACGCCTATCAGAATGATAAACGCCATAGTCTGCGAGAAGATATGATAATAATGGAATGCAATGGCAACCGTAAGATAGAATACAGCAAAAGCGCCACCCGCAAGTAACGAGCTAAATGTACGATATTTCTTTTGCAACCGTTCGGCAACGGCCAGCAATACAGCTCCCGTCAGGAAACCAAGTACGGTACGGAAAGTCTCATTGATCCAATTCTTATCAATAGCATACTTCACAAAGAAACCTACACCGATGACGAATATAAGGATACCGATCTTTCCGAAGAGATTCTCACCGATGAACTTCTCATAGTTCACTTGTTTCTTTTGTCTTGGAACAGCCTCAACACAAACATCTTCCAATTCTGTTTCAACCGTCTTTTCACGTGTTCCTTCCAGTGCCTCACGGATAACTGTTTCAACAACCGGCTTCTGTTTTTCCGGTACAGTTTCTTTTTGCTGTTTAGTCTCTAGTGTCGAAGTTTTTTCTATTATTTGAGGTGATGCAGAGATATCTTCGTTTTCCTTTTTCAATGCTTCTCCTTCAGGCTTTACCTTTTCAGTAACCCCTCTTTGCTGAACTTTGAGATAATCATCCATCCGTTTTTTTATCTCGTTCAGTTCTCTTTCTATCTTCCCAAAACGATTATCCAGCCTACTCAATAAAACAAAAAACATAATTAAAACGAGTAGTGCGTATACGGTATTTATATCGTCCATAATATTTTAGATTTGAGTTCCATATCACAAATATATAAAATATTGCTACACAGAGCGATTATTCCAGTAAGAATGATTCAAATCAAGAGTGAATTAACAGAGATTCAAGCCCTTTCACTTTGCTTTGTATGTAATTTCATTATAGCTAATCAGAATATCATTATAGCTAAAAGGAAGATGCTAATAGCAAAAACAAATATGCTAATAGATTATTTTTTTCATTGGGATGATTAAAAAAAACATTGCAGTGTTTGCCACAATTAATGCAATGATTTTAGAAAGCACTGTAATGACATTTTTCGATATGTAATGTGATGAATACGGTAATGAAAAGTCCTCCCTTCACCCGCAAACAGTTTATTCATCGAGAGTTCAGAAGAAAGGTGAAGAGGATTGAAAAAATAGCTATTTGCAGAGGAAGTGTGGAGTACCTCTTATTCCCCCTCTAAAGCGTAGCTTTAGGTAGGCAAAAGCTATGCTTTACGTTCCCTAAAGCTATGCTTCTTCAAGGTAAAACAACCTACATTTATAATCAGTGTAAGCGCTTCCATATACCTCAAACTCATAATCAAAAGCCCAGGCAAGTATTAATGGTCCTAAAATAAGAAAAGAAAAGGCAGCTGAAAGCGAAAATACCTTATTTCAGGATTCGCTTTCAGCCGCCTTCTCTCTTTCAGCAGGCGATCACAAAGAATCGCCGAATACTGAAATTATATGATTACTGTGCTGATTCGACCAATACTACACGGTTCAGAATCGGCTGACCGAATTTGTCAACACCACCACCGGCTGCAACTTTCAATCTATCGGCAGAGATGCCATACTTCTTAACGAGCAGGTCTTTAACAACTTGTGCACGTTCCAAACTCAACTTCTGGTTGAAAGCCGGAGTACCTGTTGCAGAGTCTGCATATCCGTTGATTGTGTATGTAGTGTTCGGAGATTCTTTTATCTTGCTGGCAAGATATGACAAGTTCATTTCTTCCTGCGGAGACAATTTATCAGAACCGATCTTGAAGAATACAGTACGTGGAGCAATATTAGTATCTGTTATAACAACTTCTTCAGTATCTTCTACTTCAACCGGTTGTTGTGCATTTGCCAACTGCTGTTGTAATTGCATATTAGCTGCTGCCATTGCATTCATCTGGTTACGCATCTGGTTCAATTCAAGTTCAGAGATAATCTGTGGAACCGGACGTTGGAATCCGCGAGTCGGGAAATAATAAGTCACCCCGATGGTAGCACCTAAAATACCATCATAATCGGGTTTACCTCCATGTTCTCCGTCAAACTTGCCTTCCAGACCTGTTGCACTCAACTCCAGATTTAAGTCAACAGCATTCGACAAACGGAAACGGTTGATAATACCTGCATTGAAAGTAGCGGAGTTAGTGTGAGGACGAGAATAAGCATGAGCCCAACCGGCACCAATATAAGGGATAATTTCATATACACGGTTCGGATTGTATCCACCGAAAAGTGCATTCAGGTTAATCATCAAATCACCATGCAAGTTCATGTAGTCCCATCTTTGTTTGTAAGAACCGTCTTCTCTCGGACCACCCACTACATAATTAGCAGTTTCGCTGGTAGTGAATCCTTTTGCCTGCAATCCGCTGTATTGCAAACGCAGCCCGAATCCCGGAGTTACCCATTTGCCGACAGACACGTTAAATGTAGGAGCAACACGGTCTCTGAATTTGCCGATATGGTCATTGTTTCCATATAGCACCTGGGCGCCGCCTCCTACAGAGAAGAACCAGTTACTCCAGAAAGGATTAGTTATTACTTGATATTTATCTTGTACCTGAATCACTTCGTATTCAGTTACAGTCATTGTCTGCTGCGCAGAAGCGACAGACGCAACGCCGGCAAATGCCAGCAACATCAGAATCTTTTTCATATACCTAATAGTTAAGTGGTTATTTAAATCTTTTTCTTTGTTGAACTATTTAAATAACACGAACTGAACTAAAAGGTTTTAGGAAAAGATGAATTTATTTGTTTTATTTGAATAATCTTTCGATGTCCTCCTCCTTAATGGTTGTCAAAACGGTTTTCCCATCGGGTGTGTAATTCGGTGAGGGACAGGCAAAAAGGTTGTCTACAAGGCTTACCATTTCTTCATTACTCAACACCTGTCCGTAGACAATAGCCGCTGCCCGCGCCAATGTTAATGCCAGAATATTTTGGATTTCTTCCTTAACGTCATTCCCTTTTTCCATCGCTGTATGTAGCATATTACGCACCAGTTCGACCGGATTCAGTCCTTCAATACCCGAAGGGATGCCATTGATGGCATAGCTACCGCCTCCCAGATTGCTCAAATCGAAGCCGACTGCCGACAAATCATCCATAATGCTTTGAAGAACAGCAGCTTCTGAAGCCGGTAATTGTAATATTTCCGGGAAGAGAACGCCCTGAGATACTCCCTGTTTCTGTTGAATCTGTACCATATAGCGATCAAAAAGCACCCGTATGTGTGCCCGGTGTTGATCGATTAGCATCAGACCCGATTTAACTGAAGTCAAAATAAACCGCCCTTTAAACTGCAAATGCTGATTTCCTTTTTCCATCACCGGTTCGTTGGCATACAAAGTAGAAGAAGCGGCGGATGTCACCGTCTCTATCTTTTCTTCCACGAAGGCCGGTTCGCCTCCAATAGAAGAATCCTCCCAATCCATTTCGGGTTCCGGCTGCGGATTATTCATCTTACTGGCTTTTGTCAGCCCTCCGTACAAATCCTCCCATTCTACTTTCGAACGACTATACGATCCGCCACCACCGCCACCGGCAGAGACTTTAAACGGATTATAATCTGTATTATAATGTACCTTCGGAGGTTCGGAAGATATCTTTTCCTCAAATGCCGGAATATCAGGCATATCCTCCGTATCAAAATCAATGGAAGGGATAGCACTGAACTTACCCAACGATTCCTTAACGGATGCTGAAAGTATCTGCCAGATGGCCTGCTCATTCTCAAACTTGATCTCGGTCTTTGTCGGGTGAATATTCACATCAATATTAGCCGGATCTACATCAAAATAGATAAAATAGGAAATCTGTTCACCGGCGGGAATCAACTGCTCATAAGCCTCCATGACTGCCTTATGAAAATAAGGATGGCGCATATAACGTCCGTTGACAAAGAAATACTGATGGGCTCCTTTCTTACGGGCAGTCTCCGGTTTGGCTACGTATCCGGAGATTTTCACCATGGTAGTGTTCACGTCTATATTCAGTAATTGCTGGTTGAGCTTCTTACCGAAAATAGCAAGAATACGCTGGCGTAACTGTGATACCGGAAGATTGAACAGTTCCGAATCATTACTATAAAGCGAAAAGGCAACCTCCGGATGCACCAAAGCGATCCGTTCAAATTCGGCAAGGATGTTACTCAATTCCGTTGAATTAGCCTTTAGAAATTTACGACGGGCAGGTACATTAAAGAATAGGTTCTTTACAGAGAAGTTACTTCCTTTAGAACAGGACACAGCCTCTTGGCTTTCCACTTGAGAGCCTGCAATCACCAGCTTCGTGCCCAACTCTTCCGATTCCGGACGTGTCTTTAACTCTACCTGTGCCACAGCAGCGATAGAAGCCAATGCCTCTCCGCGAAATCCCATTGTACGCAAAGCAAACAGATCCGCCGCTTGACGTATCTTAGAAGTGGCATGTCGCTCAAAAGAAAGACGGGCATCCGTTTCGGACATTCCTTTTCCATCATCAATCACCTGAATGCTGGTTTTACCTGCATCAGTCACCAATACATGTATATTTTGTGCATCTGCATCAATCGCATTCTCCACTAGCTCCTTGATGACAGACGCGGGACGTTGTATCACTTCACCGGCAGCAATCTGGTTAGCTACCGAATCAGGTAACAAATGAATGATATCGCTCATACTTCGTAAATTAACAATTAAAAACTCCAGCTTCCTGTTGCTAAATAATGCCACAGATAGAGAAGGAAGGCAATGATTATCAGTATGATTCCGAAAGAAACCGGTTTGCGGCCACTTGCTTTTCTTCTTTTCAAATGTGTAGTACCTTCGACGAATTTACCGCGAATATCTTCCGGATTAAATTCTTTCTCCGGCAGCATCCCCAAGTCACGTTTGGCGTTCTCCTCCATCTTAGCGAGCTTTTCTTTCCGCTCGTCTACATAAATGTATTGATGATTAAAGCCCCGGGGCTTTCTCATTGAGTTAAACATTCCCATACTACTTCATATTTATTAAGTTTCGCTTTTCTGTCTTTGGTCGCCGGTCGGTAGTCGGCTTCAATGTTTCTCCCGCACGCTTGCTGCGCCAGTTGAAAATATCGTCCTTATTTAGCGGACGGACATAATCGAACCAGGCAAAAGTAGGAAGACGCAGTTTATCAGGCGGTATCTGGTCTATCGGATACATCGTTCCGTTGGATTTACCGATAAAAAGTCCTTTTTCCATTCTCTTATCCTTCATATAAAGATGCAGCATACTACCTTCCAGACAATTAAATCCGGTCATCGTACTGTCTTTCTCTTCAGGATAAAAAGCTGTCAGCACATTACCGATCACTTCAATATGGCGCATATCTCCATTAACGAAATAGGCTTTCATCTCCTTGCCGGACACTTGATTATAGTGAATAGAGTCTTTCATCTCCACTGTCAACGCCTGGTTGATAATGTGCGCCCAGTCAATCGTGCTGTCATTCATATAAATCTTGATCTGCTCACCAAGCAGTTGCTGTCCGTCATTCCAAAGAATAGGGTCAGTATACATGGTCATACAAGAATCTTTCGAATTATAGACCAGTGAGTCACATACTCCCTGAACATCTGTACGATACATACGTACTTTATGGTAAGCCTTCATCAACCGGTACAAAGAATCGGTATTCAGATTATAGGACACCATCTGCAAAGTATCCCCATGCATATAAAGACTGTCTCCCTGTGAATAATCGATAGCAACAGCACGTTTTGTTGCAAACGCGGAGTCCGTCAATTCATTATAGAAACAATAATCGCCCGTCAGCATATTCTTATTGATGGAGTCTGTCATCTTCACATTATCGAATGCTTCTCCGTAACCGATTATCCGGTCATAGAACAGACTGTCGCCTACAAGTTTCTTCCCCTGATTGGTCAGGACCGAACGGTCCAACAATTCCGCTTGTTCGGTCAATGTGTTATAGAATCCCCGTTCCGAATAGATATGATTATTATCACTGACAATATTGGAAGGTCCGAGAATTACTGCTATTTTGTTTTCGGTATTATACCTCAATGTATCGGAGGTCAACACAAACTTAGGGTTCACCAACTTCACATCATGGTTGAATACCGACTGTTTTGTTGCAGGGCTATATTCGCCCCAATCGGAGGTCAGTACATTCTCTTCATCCATCAAAGTTCCCCCTTCGAAATAATATCCGAGATCGTAGAGACGGTCGTAGTTCAAGCTGTCCGTCAGCAGGGTCGTGTTCCGGTTAATCATCTTCACATTTTCACGAAGTTGCGCAATTTGCGTCATTCCGTCATAATAAAGATAATCACCATAAATGAACAAGGTGTCTCCCTGTTCCATACGCACATTGCTGAAGGCTTCTACGGAGTTGGTTTTCTCAAAAATCAGTGCACTGTCACAGTACATATACATACTGTCATGGCGCAACTTCACGTTACCAATCAACACCTGCACATCCGGACGTGCCAGCTTATCCGCCTGTCCTTCGTCAGCATGGAGCAAGTAAACTTTGGTCTTTTTATTCTCCGGTTGCTTCTTGTTGTCCGATTGTTTCTTATTACCCGCCGGCGTTTTGGTTTTGGGAGCCGTCTTAGACGTATCCGCAGTCGATTTTGTCGAAGCCCCTGCCGTGGGTTTCTGTCCCGTCGGCCTCACTTGTGCCACAAGACATACACCAAACAGGCATAGAAAGCCTATAAGGAGCCATCTATGCCTGTCTTGTTGTTTATTTTTCTTATTCTTTTTCAGCATATAAAGTCAAAGCAAGGTTATATCAGTCATTCTTGACCCAACCCGGATACTTGAAGTCACACTTCTGCCAGTTTTCGTTGATGCGTACATAAGTGTGTTTTTGCTTGTTCAGAATCCATTTCTGCAACACCTCTTCGCGACGCTTATCCATTACGATTTCTTTCAGATCCTGATAGTCTTCCGCGATGGTTGCTTTATGACCATTGATTTTAGTTTTCAATTTCACGATAGCGCATACTTCTTTTCCATCTTTCTCATTAATCATTGTAAAAGCTTTGGAAATCTCGCCAACATTCATCTTATCCACTACCTTAGCAACGTCTTGAGGAAGATCCTGCATCTGGAACTTAGAAGTAGTGATACCTGAATGTTCATTGATGTTCACCATGATACCGTGATTGTTGCGGGTATCCTTATCTTGTGAGATAACGGCAGCGGCATCATCAAATGTGAATTTGTTAGCACGAATATCATCTGCAATAGAATCCAGACGGGCACAAGCCTCGGTCAGTTCTTTTTCCGAGACTTTCGGACGCAACAGGATATGGCGGGTATTAACACGGTCACCACGCTTCTCAATCAACTGGATAATATGGAAACCAAATTCCGATTCTACAATTTTGGAAACTTTCTTCGGGTCCTGCAAGCTGAATGCCACATTCGCATAAGCGGGGTCCATCATACCACGTCCCATAAATCCACATTCACCACCTTTAATGGCAGAAGCCTTATCTTCAGAATACAAACGGGCCAATGTAGAGAAGTCGATTTCTCCTTTTGTCACACGATCCGTATAATCACGCAGTGTCCTCTTTACATCCTCGATTTCCGAAACGGGTATTTTGGGTTGCAAAGTAATAATCTGCACTTCCACCTGTGTAGGAATGTAAGGGATACTATCCTGTGGAAGATCTTTGAAGTAACGGCGTACTTCTGCCGGAGTCACTTTGATATCTCCTGCCAGTTTCTGCTGCATCTTCTGAACCGTCAATCCGTCACGTGCATTATCACGCAAAGTTTCACGAATCTGGGTGGATGTTTTATTGAAATACTCCTCCATTTTCTCTCTGGAACCGATCTGCTGGATGTACATATTGGTCATCATATCCACACGCTGGATGATTTCCGCTTCGGAAACCTCGATACTGTCCAACTTTGCCTGATGCAGGAATAACTTCTGCACAGCAATCTCTTCAGGAATTACACAATAAGGATCGCCGTCAAATCTGCGTCCATTATACAAGGCATCCATACGGGCCTCTTCTACATCTGATTTCAAAATAGCTTCGTCACCTACTACCCAAACTACTTCATCAACCACATTATCTTGTGCATAGGTTGCCACATTAGCAAATATTGCCAGGACAAGGGTAACAACAAATCTAAAGTTCACAAACTTCTTCATTCTTTGTATTTAATAATTATATATAATCTTCTTCTTACTTACTGCCTGCTGATACAAGTCGTTCTTTACCTGTTCCATAAAGCTCACCCGTTTCTGATTAACCAGTAAGTCTTTCACTTCCGAACGGGCAAATTCATACGGTTTCTCCTCACCAACTCCGCGATAATCGCTCACATTCAGGAAATAATAATAAGCCGTATCTTTCAATTCTACCTGACGGTGTTTGTTTACGTACTCTTCCGGTGCCTCTACTTTCAACGGAATCATGTCCAGGACATCGGTCACAGACACCCATTTATCATAGAAATATTCATATTTCACCGCATTCTGCAAACTATATTTTTCCAGGCTCTCGATAGCATCCTGTTTTTCCGACTTATACCATCTGCGCACATTGTTCAACTGGGGAGCTGTCAACGGCACTTTAATAAACAATCCCTTAATCAACGGACTTTCCAGTTTAAACAATTCCTTGTTTTTGCCATAATACTCTGCTATCTCATGTTCGGAAATATCATTCGTCAACTTCTGGCTAATCAACTCCTGCTGATAAGTATGCATTATCAACGCTTTCCGATAATTCTCCACCAGCTTGTCCACATCCACATTATCGGGGATATTGTTCGCAGCTTTCTCATACAATAAAATCTCTTCCGCCCAACTACGAATATAGTGCTCGGTGAAGAGAATGCTATCATCTTTTGACAATCCGACCGGAAGCACGGACATCAAATCTTCTTTATATAAAAAGTTACCGTCCACCTCTACCAAAGGAGTCTTTCCTTTGTGGTCGCGCTGTTCCTTGCACGCTCCACAACCAAGAAGGGTAATTAGTAAGAGGACTAATATTCGCATTGGCAACTAAAATCTACTTATTTAAGGTACGAAGATAGTGAATAATCGGTTACATCAGTTATTA
>OKWR01002092.1_pt1 | contig 11582 bp, 10 predicted proteins | sample 1607101 | NCBI WGS metagenome assembly OKWR01 (sample SAMN04414076, study PRJEB24778) | human gut metagenome | material: faecal | host: Homo sapiens
CAGGATTTGCGGGAAAATCGGTACAATCTGATTACTTCTCTCAAGGCAGAATCTGAAAATTAAAAAGGAGGAAATACAATGAGTGCTGAAGTACAAGAGAGCAGCGGAAAAAGAGGAAAGAGCAAGCAAAAAAAGATAACTGTCCGAGTGGACTTTACACCGATGGTGGACATGAATATGTTGCTGATTACTTTCTTTATGCTTTGTACCACACTGAGCAAACCTCAGACGATGGAGATAAGCATGCCGAGTAATGACAAAGATATAACTGAAAACCAAAAGAGTATGGTGAAGGCTTCACAAGCAATTACGTTATTGCTGGGAGCTGATAACAAACTCTATTATTACGAGGGAGAACCTAACTATAAGGATTATACCTCGTTGAAAGAAACTAGCTACGGTGCAGATGGACTGCGTGCCGTACTTCTTCAGAAGAATGCTGTTGCTGTCAATAAAGTAAGAGAATTGAAGCAGCAAAAACTTGATCTTAAGATCACGGATGACGAATTTAAGAAGCAGGTTTCTGAGATAAAGAGCGGAAAGGATACACCGACCGTGATTATCAAAGCTACCGATGATGCTTCTTATATGAATCTGATTGACGCGCTGGACGAAATGCAGATATGTAATATTGGTAAATATGTGATAACAGATATTGCTGAAGCTGATGAATTCTTGATGAAGAATTATGATGCGAAAGGTGAATTGTCACAAAACTTGGCCGATAATTGATGTAACACCTAAAAAAGAAAAGTAAAATGGCAAAATTAGATTTAGCTTCTTCGGAATGGTGTCAACTGATTTTTGAAGGCAAAAACCAAGCATACGGCGCATATAGAATGCGTGCCAATTCAACAAAACGACATAATGTCGCTATGTTGATTGTAGTGGTCATAGCAGCGGTTGGATTTAGTATCCCTACACTGCTTAAGTTGGCAACTCCGGAGCAGAAAGAAGTGATGACAGAAGTAACTACTCTGTCAAAATTGGAAGAACCTGAAATCAAACAGGAAGAGATGAAACGCGTAGAACCGGTTGCACCTCCTCCCCCTGCATTGAAGAGTTCTATCAAGTTTACAGCTCCTGTCATCAAGAAAGATGAAGAAGTGCATGAAGATAATGAAATCAAGAGCCAGGAAGATTTGAATGCTACCAAAGTATCCATCTCTATTGCCGACGTAAAAGGTAACGACGAGGCGAATGGTAAAGATATTGCTGACCTTAAGCAGGTGGTGACACAGGCTGCACCGGAACCGGAAAAGGTTTTCGATATGGTAGAACAAATGCCGACTTTCCCTGGTGGACAGACTGAATTGATGGCTTACCTGGGTAAGAATATCAAATATCCGACTATTGCACAGGAGAATGGAACACAAGGTCGCGTTATTATACAGTTTGTTGTGGAACGTGATGGTTCTATCACTGATGTGCGTGTGGCTCGTGGTGTAGACCCTTATTTGGATAAGGAAGCTGTTCGTGTGGTAAAAAGCATGCCGAAATGGCTCCCTGGTAAGCAGAATGGAAAAGCGGTACGTGTGAAGTTCACCGTTCCGGTAATGTTTAGATTACAATAAAAGATGATGAAGAGACAATTTAGGCTGATAGGACTCGTAGCGTTGGTGGTCTTGAGTGCTTGTAACTCAAAATCAAAAGGACCGACGGATACTTATTCTTCCGGTGTGGTATCTATCGCAGCGGATGAGAGTTTCGAACCTATCATACAAGAAGAGATAGAGGTGTTTGAGAGCCTGTACCCTTTGGCCGGGATTGTCCCTCGCTACACAACTGAAGTGGAAGCGATAAATTTACTTCTGAAAGACAGTGTCCGGTTGGCTATTGCAACCCGGACACTGACTAAGGAAGAAATGAATTCATTCCACAGCCGTAAGTTTTTCCCTCGCGAGATAAAATTGGCTACGGACGGTCTGGCATTGATTGTGAATCGTGCTAATCCGGATTCTTTGTTGAGTGTACGTGATTTCCGCCGCATCCTTACCGGTGAGGTGAAAAACTGGAAAGAGGTTAATCCGAATTCCCGTTTGAAAGGGATTCAGGTGGTGTTCGATAATAAGAACTCCAGTACCGTACGTTTTGCAATGGACTCAATCTGTGGTGGAAAAGAGTTGGCTGAAGGTAACGTCAGTGCCTTGAAAACCAACCAGCAGGTGATAGATTATGTAGCGAATAATCCCGACGCTATGGGAGTTGTTGGAGTAAACTGGTTGGGGAACCGCAGTGATACAACCAATCTTTCTTTTCGCGAAGAGATCAGAGTGATGTCAGTGAGTGCAGAGGATGTGGCAACTCCTGCTAACAGTTATAAACCTTATCAGGCTTACCTGTTCTATGGTAACTATCCGTTGGCACGATCTATTTATGCATTGCTGAATGATCCTCGCAGTGGGCTGCCTTGGGGATTTGCTTCTTTTATGACATCCGATAAAGGACAGAGGATTATATTAAAATCCGGACTTGTTCCGGCTACTCAGCCGGTGCGTATTGTCCACGTGAAAGACGAATAATAACTAAAATTAGAGACTATAATGAAAAGAGTACAAATGTTTTTAGCTGGAGCGTTTATAGCAGTAGGGTCGCTCTACGCGCAATCATCTGATACCGAATGGCAGGCTGGGGTTGCGAAATTGAAAGAAACTATTCAGACGAATCCGGCACAGGCTGCTGAAGAAGCTGAGCACCTGATTAAAGGAAAAAATAAGAAAAATGTGGAATTGTTGGTAGCTATTGGAGATGTATATCTGAATGCTGACAAGATTCCCGAAGCGCAGGAGTATGCAGCTCTTGCCAGAAAAGCGAATGGTAAATCGGCTCTTGCTTCTGTATTGGAAGGAAATATTGCCGTAAAACAGAAAAATGCGGGTCTTGCTTCTCAAAAGTATGAGGAGGCAATTTATTTCGATCCGAAATGTACGGAAGCTTATCTGAAATATGCAGATATTTATAAATCAGCCAATGCAAGTCTTGCCATTGAGAAGCTGAACCAATTGAAGGACCTGGAACCGTCCAACACAGCTGTAGATAAAAAATTAGCCGAAATTTACTATTTAAAAAATGATTTTAATAAGGCAGTAGAAGCTTATGCGAATTTTGCAATGGGACCTACTGCTACGGAAGAAGATTTGGTGAAGTATGCTTTTGCTTTATTTTTGAACCATGATTTTGATAAATCACTCGAAGTAGCTAATATGGGATTGCAAAAGAATGCCCGTCATGCTGCGTTCAATCGTTTGGCAATGTATAATTATACTGACCTGAAACGTTTTGATGAAGCGTTGAAGGCTGCCGATGTCTTCTTCAAGGAATGTGATAAAGCCGATTATTCGTATTTGGATTATATGTATTATGGACATCTGTTGGAGAGTCTGAAAAAATATGATGATGCAGTAGTACAATATGAGAAAGCGGTAAAGATGGATCCGACGAAGACGGATTTATTTAAAAATATCTCTTCTGCTTACGAACAGAAGAACGATTATAAAAAAGCAATCAGTGCTTACCAGAAATATTATGCATCTCTTGATAAGGAAAAACAGACTCCGGACTTACAGTTCCAGTTTGGTAGACTTTATTACGGTGCTGGTACGCAACCTGATTCATTAGCAATCACTGTTGAAGAACGTAAGCAGGCGTTAATGTCCGCCGATTCTACTTTCCATGCAATTGCGGAAGCAGCGCCGGACAGCTATTTGGGTAACTTCTGGAGAGCACGTGCCAATTCTGCACTTGACCCTGAAACAACTCAAGGACTTGCGAAACCTTTCTATGAGGAAGTGGCCGCTTTATTGGAAAGCAAAAACGATCCTCATTACAATTCAGCTTTGGTTGAATGCTACAGTTATCTTGGATATTACTATTTGTTAGCTATCGAAAATCCGGCATTGAAAGCCGAAGCAAAGGCTAACAAAGATAAATCCATAGAATACTGGAGTAAAATTCTGGCTATAGACCCCGCTAATGCTACTGCTAAAAGGGCATTGGACGGCATCAAATAGTGAATAATTTTAGTTGTTTGTCGTGACAGGAGGAGTGGAGAGTGATCTTAGCTCCTCCTTTTTTTGCACTTTTTTCTCCTTTTCTATTGGAATATTCAAAAGATTACCTACTTTTGTGGTGTACTATTACACTAATACACCTAAAGATCATTATTCATTAAACAGAAATACTATGATTACAGTAGAAAATCTTTCATTTACTTATCGTAAATCGAAGCGTGCGGTACTACGTGATTTTTCGCTTTCGTTCGAATCCGGCAGGGTATATGGACTGTTGGGAAAGAATGGTGCGGGAAAATCTACTCTTCTCTATCTGATGTCCGGCTTGTTGACTCCTAAAAACGGCAAAGTGGTGTTTCACGATACAGATGTGCGCCGACGGTTACCGGTTACTTTGCAGGATATGTTTTTAGTTCCCGAAGAGTTTGAATTACCTTCAGTCTCTCTGGTTAGCTATGTGGAGTTGAACAGTCCTTTTTATCCCCGTTTCAGCAAGGAGGAGATGATTAAATATCTCCATTATTTTGAGATGGATATAGATATTGATCTCGGATCACTTTCTATGGGACAGAAAAAGAAAGTATTTATGAGCTTTGCGCTTGCTACAAACACTTCTCTTTTGTTGATGGACGAGCCGACTAACGGACTGGACATTCCCGGCAAAAGTCAGTTCCGTAAGTTTATAGCATCGGGTATGTCGGATGATAAGACGATTGTGATTTCCACGCATCAGGTTCGTGACATCGACAAAGTGCTCGATCATGTGTTGATTATGGATGACAGCCGTGTGTTGCTGGATGAATCGACAAGTAGTATTTGTGACAAACTTTTCTTTGTGGAGAGTGATGATCGGGAATTGGCCAAAAGTGCGCTTTTTGCAATTCCTACTATTCAGGGTAACTACCTGATCCTTCCTAACGAAGAACAGGAAGAATCGGAATTAAACCTGGAACTTCTTTTTAATGCTACGCTGGCTGCTCCTGGAGAGATAGCCCGATTGTTTCACACTCAAAAATAAAAGACGATGATGAAAGATACTTTTTTCAGTTTGCCTCGTTTTATGAATCTTTGCCGTAAGGAGATGGTAGAGAGTTGGAGATCGAATGTGCTTCGTATGGTGTTGATGTATGGAGTGATGGCGGTGGTATTGGTTTGGAACGGATATACTCAATATAATTATCACGATTCGGTTTATTTTATTCGTCATGCAAATACCGATCCTGCATGGGGATTTATATTGATGGCTTTTTTGTGGTTTCTATTTGTTTTCGGGTGCTTAAGTGCATCGCTGGTGATGGAGAAGATGAAGAATAAGACTAGTCGGCTATCCACATTAATGACACCGTCCACTCCTTTCGAGAAGTTTTTTTCCCGTTGGCTGATATCAACTATCGTATTTTTAGTTGTTTTTTTGATTGCTTTTAAATTGGCTGATTATACAAGAGTAATGGTTTATTCGCTTATCTATCCGGAGGTAAAAGAGGTGATACTCCCTGTCAATCTGGGAGATTTAGTCGGTAGCGGGAAACGGTGGTTTTTATTCAATGAAACGTATCAGTTGATATTAGTCCTTTCTATATATTGCTTTGTGCAGTCATTGTTCGTATTAGGTAGTTCTGTTTGGCCGAAGAACTCTTTTCTTAAAACTTTTGTTTCGGTTACAATCATTGTTCTGATTTATGTATTGATGGGAATGTTGACGGGTAATATGCTATTTCATGGAAACAACAATAAAGATTACGGCTATATTTTTTCTTCTTTCACGGAGCAACAAGTTTTCACCTTAGGAACCATAGCCTTTATGTTTTTTGCATTGGTTAATTGGGTACTTGCCTTTTTTCGTTTTAAGGAGTCCGAGATTATTCAACGTATGTAATACTCTAGCCTATGAATTTTAAAGAAAGTAAAGCCATTTATCTGCAGATCGCTGATAGGATCTGTGATGAGATACTTCTGGGGCAATTTGGGGAAGAGGAACGCATCCCTTCTGTCAGAGAATATGCCGCTATTGTGGAAGTAAATGCCAATACAGTGATGCGCTCATTTGATTATCTTCAGTCACAGAATATTATTTATAATAAACGCGGCATTGGTTATTTTGTCTCTACCGGTGCAAGGGAACTGATTCATTCTTTGCGGAAGAATACTTTTTTGAAAGAAGAACTGGATTACTTCTTCAAGCAGATTAAGACACTGGATATTCCTATCAAAGAGATAACCGATATGTATCGGGAATTTTGTAAAAAAGAAAAGTAAAACAAATATTATGAAACGTACAACTTATATATTAATTGGGCTTTTTGTAGCCGGACTTTGTGTGCTGGTAGGCGGAATGTTTGTGATGTATTGTCTGGGGAGGCCGCACTTTTCCAATCAAATAAATCTGCAAGGAGAGCAGCTAACCAAAGAAATCCCGGCTTGCCGGGTAATATGGCTTGCTCAAACGGAGATGCATACAGAAGAATGTAGTGTCTGGCTGGCAAATTCTTTTTTGCGAGTGCTGCCTTCAAAAGGAGAGAAAAATGAATTTTCCTGTTCGCAGAAAGTAAATGACTATCTGAAAATGACTGTCATGGGGGATACGTTGAAAATTCTTTTGGACTATCCGCTGGATAAACTCCTGCAAGAGTTAAAGGAAGCCAGATATGTAGCGATGATAACGGGAGACATGCAACTGAATCTGACGCAAGAAGTGGAATGTGTTGTAAATGATATTTATATGCAAAAGATTGTTCTTAAAAATTTGACAAAGGATTCTCTTTCCATTAATACTTCTAATTCTATGCAAGTGGATTCGTGCGATTTTAGAGCTTTGCATGTTGCCAGGAGTGGCAGGAATGTGGAATTTCAGAGTGGTAAGATCAATAATCTGCATTTGAATCTGAATATGATGGATAATTGGTCTGTAAATGTGCAAGAATGTCGGATTGATACGGAATACTTGACAGGTCACAATGGGAATGTGAAACTTCAAAAAGGAGAGTGCAAACGTATGTTTTGGATTCCTGAAAAGGATGATGCCAAATTACAGGTAACTTTGACCGAAAAAGCCTGTGTGACGATGATAGAATAAACTGGCATATAGATTAAAAAAGGAGTAAAGATGTATTTATCATATTTTACTCCTTTTTTATATGGTTATTACAATGCTTTTGTCAGAGTGAAGCAATCGATATCCGGCGCCCAGTTGTAACTATTACCCATGCGAATGGTGTTATATCCTGCTTTTAGTTCAACGGGAACTGTGATTTTGTTATGGTTATTATCCTCTCTCAGAGAATCTATTTTGGTAATAATGCCGTTGACATCCAGTTCTATCTGGCGTCCTTTACCGTATGAGTAATGGATAGTCATGTTGTAGCGTCCGCCATCTCCGCTATACACTTCCTTCCATTCGGCATAATTTTCCGGTTGTCCACCCAGGAAACCTACTTTCATTTTGCCGGAAGCTTCTTTGTCATTGGCATAAAGAATACCTTTAGGATTTTTACCTAGGTCGTTGAAAAGAGGCAAGTAAGCCCATTCTGCTTCGTACAGAGTCGGTTCCAGACGTGTTTCGCCTTCCATGCGGAGGAACATGGCACTGTGTGTCGGAAGCGTTTGTTCGAATGTGCCGGAGAAGCTGCCTAAATCGTTATGTTTTACGAGATCACGTACTTTTACATTTCCTCCAAATTCCAATGAAGAGAACGGGACGGAGAAACTGCATACGGTATCGGAGGGATTGTAGAGAGCCACAGCACGTACGTTTCCACGTTTCTGTTCAATATCTTTCACGAGTACATAACCTTCATTTTCATGTTGCGCTACGTATGCTTGCAAACCCAGCGGGTCTTGGTTGAGGGCAATCAATTCTTTGTTTTTCAGCAGTTCGAGAGAAGACTCCGGTATGTTTTCCAGGTTACATCCGATAAGCAAAGGAGAGCTCATGATACACCACAAACCGAAATGAGCTTCTTCTTCTGTCGGAGTAAGACCTTGTCCACCTACTTTACTGTCGTTGCGGAATCCGATGACCATCATATCCATGTCATTATAATGTCCGTTTCCGGCATAAGCCGACAGGTAGAGATTCTTTCCGACTACATATCTTAATGATCCCCAATGTGCATTAATATCTCCACTGATACGCCAGGAAGTTGCTGCATCTTTAGCCCAAGTGCCCGGGAAGGCCCATCGGCAAATATTGATGGAAACATCTTTGTTTACTTTGTCTATACTGTTCCGGATGGAAGTGTAGCGTTCCTTTTCATTAAGTCCCAGCGCATCTCCTCCGCAGTAATCAATTTTGATAAAGTCGAAACCCCAGTCGCCAAAGTATAATTGGGCGTCTTGCGGTTCGTGTCCATAGATACCAGCTCCTACGCCTGCTGCATCATTGTCCCACATGGAGCCACATGTACTGTTGCCCGCATCGGTATAGAGACCGGCTTTCATTCCCAGGCCGTGAACGTAATCCGCAATTGGTTTCATCCCATTCGGGAAACGTTGTTCGTGGGTATGCATAATTCCGTTGTCATCGCGCTTTCCGAAATAGCCGTCATCAACATTGACATAATGATATCCGGCATCTTTCAGACCTTTTTTTACCATCAGGTCGGCTTGATGCTTGATGATGTCTTCGCTGATGTCTACGCGAAATGCATTCCATGAACTCCATCCCATGATGGGAGGATTGACTGTCTTTTCATTCTCGGAAAGGGTAGTTTGAGTTTTTGTGCAGCTGATGCACATAAAAGAAGCTACTGCTACTGTAAAGAGATAAATCCTGTTTTTCATGATATAATAGGTTGTGTTTTATTACATATCCGTCCTGATTTTGTTCAAGTGACTGAATAGAAATAAAGGGTAACTTACTGTACTCCAGAAAGTTACCCTTTGCTTTGTCGGAATGAGGCGACTCGAACGCCCGACCCCTACGTCCCGAACGTAGTGCGCTACCAACTGCGCTACATTCCGATTGCTTTTGAAAAGTGGTGCCACCAGGAATCGAACCGGGGACACAAGGATTTTCAGTCCTTTGCTCTACCAACTGAGCTATGGCACCTTTCTCGTTTGCGGGTGCAAAGATAAGTATATTTTTTAATACCGCAATAACTTAAAGGGAAATTTTTACCAATTTCTGACTCGTGGAAATATAAATGCATTTTTGTTAGAATAAATATGTAGATAAACAGCTATTTATGCGACATATTTTATAAATTTACGCACTGAAACGATCAAAACAATATAAACACTCTATTACTATGTCATCACTGGCGATTATTGTTATAATAGTTTTGTTAGCTGCCTTCATCTATATGTGGGCAAAGTGCCACTCACTCCAGAAAGAGGTGCATTCGAAGGAAAACAAAGAGAATGAACTTAAAAAGTTGGCTCTGGTTTTGCAGAACATCAATGCTTACTTCTTATTGATTGACAAGGATTTTGTGGTTTGTGACACCAATTATTATTCTTTAAACCGTCTTCCGATTCAGGTAGGTGGAGTTACCAAAAGAGTCGGGGATTTGCTGCATTGTAGAAATGCGATTGCAGCCGGTGAATGTGGTCAGCATGAACAATGCAAACTATGTTGTATCCGTGCGTCTATCGGAAAAGCTTTTTACAAGAAAGCAAGTTTTAAAAATCTGGAAGCTTCCATGAAGTTATTAAGTGAGGATGAAACGAAAGTGACTCCTTGCGATGTATCGGTATCGGGTACTTATTTGAATATTCATGGTGAAGATTATATGGTGTTGACTGTTTATGATGTGACGGAGCTGAAAAATGCGCAAAGGCTGCTGTCTATTGAAAGAGAACATTCCATTTCTGCTGATAAATTGAAATCTGCCTTTATTGCTAATATGAGTCACGAGGTACGTACACCGCTAAATGCAATTGTCGGATTTTCCGGTTTGATGGTATCGGCTTCCAGTGAAGAGGAACGAAAAATGTATGCTGATGTTATTGCAGAGAATAATGAACGCTTGTTGCGCCTGGTGAATGATATTTTCGATCTTTCTCAAATAGAATCGGGAACAGTAGATTTTGTTTATACGGAGTTTGATGCCAATGATTTACTAAGAGAGTTGGAGGGAATTTTTAAGACGAAATTGAATAACTCGTCGGTGGAATTGGTTTGTGAGGCACACATACAACCTATAATGATGTATTCGGAACGGGAACGTATCATTCAGGTATTGTCTAACCTGTTACATAATGCAATGAAATTCACCGAATCGGGTGAAATTCGTTTGGGTTGCAGCCTGAAAGGAACGGAAGAGGTTTGCTTTGTTGTGTCCGATACAGGCATTGGCATACCGAAAGAGGAACAGAAAAAAATATTCTCACGTTTCATAAAACTTGATCGTGAAATGCAGGGGACAGGACTTGGACTGACTCTTTCGCAAACGATCATCCAAAATCTGGGTGGAAATCTTGAACTTGATTCGGAAATTAACCGGGGATCTACTTTCAGCTTTGTGTTGCCACGGGTGATAAAACCGGAACTAATAAAGTCACAGGCAATAAAGTAATCTCCAATCGCTAGGTATTGTATCTATTAAATGATGATTGGCATACTTCTAAATAAGAGGGCCTGCAAAAATCTCTAAAATAAATTCCCCTCACTACAACCGTGAAGTGCATCCCAAAGGTTTTATAACCGACTAAAGGGGAGCACTTCACTGTAGTGAGGGTAATTTTATAAGTTCAAAGCTGTTTGAATAGCCTCTTACTTTTTTGTGAACAGGATGAACACTTATTCTTTACGACTTAGGTGCATCCTTATCTTTGTCTCCGGTTCCCGGAGATGCTTTGCCGGAAGTAGAATTTCCGCCGGATGTAGCAGAACTGCTGCTTGATGGAGTAGCACCGGAAGCGGTGGCACCAGAGGATGCCGCATCAGGAGCTGCTGCATTAGAAACGGTTGCACCAGGCTTAGCTGTACTTGCCCCGGTTGCTCCTCCTGTATGTGCAGAAGTTGCGGTAGGACGGGCAGCATTAGCGTTACTTGCACTGACATTGACAGTGGCAGGTTGAGCCTGAACTTCCCAGTGGAACGGTTCGAAATTGGAGTTTGGATCTACCCAAGACGGTTTCTTGGAAGCATAGATAATAAACGGAGCAATAACAACGATAATGGCACCGATAATCAGTACGGAGAACCAAACAGTGTTGCTACCTGTAGAGATCTGGCTGGGCGGGATGAAGCTGAGGATAAAGGCAAGCAATGATCCGCAGAAACCAAGACCGCCAACAAACCACATCAAACCGTTACCTGACTTACCGATACGGAACGGACGGTTGAGTTTCTTCATCTTATAACGCAATGCGATAGCTCCGGAGAACATCAACAAGTACATAATCAGATAAAGAATAACTGTCAGCTGTGACAGAATCTGATAGAAGCTCTGTACGGACGGCATAACGACGAACAACAGACTTAATACAGTTACAGCGATACCTTGTACGAACAGGATATTCTTCTGTACACCCAGTTTGTTTGTTTTCTGGAAGAACGGAGGCATATACCCCGCTTTACCTACGGCAAATATACCTTTTGACGGACCGGCAACCCATGTTAATACACCT
>OKWR01002123.1_pt1 | contig 11384 bp, 12 predicted proteins | sample 1607101 | NCBI WGS metagenome assembly OKWR01 (sample SAMN04414076, study PRJEB24778) | human gut metagenome | material: faecal | host: Homo sapiens
ACCGGGGCGGCTGCCCCGGCAGGAACTTTTCTCTTATTATAGCACCAATCTTGTGTAATCACAATTTATTCTTGTAGACTGCCGCTGATACCGTCTGGATTGTGCTTTTCCTTTCTTTTTGTTCCCTTTAATTAGCCATGAACTGCTTCATGCCCTGGCTTTTTGAGCCAGGATTATCCGATCCATAGCCCTCCAGCAGATTGACAACGCCCCACACGCCAAGGCCAGCGCCGAGGGCAACAACAAGGGTCTGCAAAGTATCAATCGCGGAAGAAAAAAACTGCATAGAGCCTCCATTTCTCCGGGGGAGCCCCCGGCTATGAAAAAAGCCGCCATTTCTGGCGGCAGGTTACGACCTCTGGACACTTTGTCCAGAAGTGGGATTTATACATAGGCGTCCGGGTCATCCACATCGTCATAGTTGAGGATGTCCTCGTCCTCGCCTATGGGCCCTGTGTCTGTCCCGTCTGCCTCGTACACCTCACAAGCCTCATTCAGCCCAGGCCGCCTGCGGCGGTTGATGAGCTGATCGAGGGAAAAGGCGTTTTTCACTTTATCGGCCTCAGCCGTATATTTGTAGTTGGGGTGCTGCTTCAAGTCGTACTTTGGGGAATAGAACGGGGGCAGGCCCCGAAGCTGTAAAATACAGCGATCCCCCGGCATGGTGGCAAGCTCGGCGGGAGTCATCAGCTCCCGGCCAAGCCGCTGGGTGTTCTGGTTGTAGCTTTCTGACTGGCCTTTGGAGCGCCCGTCCGTCTGCATATAGATGGTGGACTTCCCCAGCCAGTTTTCCGAAATCTCCTTGATGGTGGAGCTTTCCCTGCCACCCAGGAAAACCACGCTGTCCATATTTCCCATGATCGTTTCCGCGTGCTTGTCATAAATGGCCTTGCACTGCGCCATCTGCTGGTAAAAGAGCGTCAGCGATATTTCACGGGAACGGATAACGGCCACCAGCTTTTCCAGGTTGGGCACCTGCCCTGTATTGGCCGCCTCGTCCCACAGCACCCGCACATGATGGGGCAGGCGGCCCCCATGAACATTGTCGGCCCTCTCGCACAACAGGTTGAACATCTGCGAAAAAGCCAGAGCCACAAGGAAGTTGTAGGTTGGCGTGGTGTCGGAAATGGTGAAGAACACCGCCGTTTTCCGATCTCCGATACGGTCAAGCCCCAGCTCGTCATAGCTCATGATCTCCCTAAGCTGGGGGATGTCAAAGGGGGCCAGCCGGGAGCCGCAGGAGATCAGAATACTTTTGGCCGTCTTGCCGCTGGCCAGCTTATATTTCTTGTACTGCTTCACCGCAAAGCAATCCGGCTTGCGCTTTTCCAGCCCCTTGAACATATAGTCCACCGCGTTCATAAAGTTTTCGTTGTCCTCCTTCACCTCCATGCCGGAGATCATATCCACCAGGGTATTCATATTCCGATCCTCGGCGGGGCCCTCGAAAATGATATAGGCGATAAGGGCGCAGTACAAAAGCGTTTCCGCCTTTGTCCAAAATGGATCACCCTCCTTGCCCTCGCCTTTGGTGTTGGCTATGAGAGTATCGACAAACTTTAGAATATCAGCCTCGTTGCGGATATACGCCAGGGGGTTATAGTGCATACTTTGGGAAAAATCAATGGAATTGAACACCTTGATCCGATAGCCCCTCCGTTGCAGGAAAGCTCCCACCTGGGAGAGCACCCCGCCCTTTGGATCGACCACCACAAAGCTGCACCCGCCCTTTTTCTTCGCGCTGGCCTGGAGAAGCTGCGGGGTGAGCCAGAACCGCGTTTTGCCGGAGCCGGACGAACCGATCACACAGGCGTTGAGGTTGCGGGCGTTGGCCGGATTTTTTGGGCGGGTGTTCATGGTGAGAAACTCCGTCCCGGTGAGGATGACATTGTTTTCAAAGACTGGATCGACGAAAGGGGCTATATCTTTAGGCCCGCCCCATCGGGCGCTCCCAAACTCCTCATCCCGCCGGAATTTCTTTGCGTTCTTGCTCTTGAAGTAGATCAGCAGCCGGAAGCCCACCGCGCCCACAATGCCAACAAGCCAGTCAAAGGGATCAAGCCCCGGCGCAAGGTTGGCAAAGGCCGGGCCCACCGTCTGCCCCAGGCCCATGAGCTTATGGGGGAAATCCGCGCCAGCGGCCAGCCGGTAGGCTGTCCCCAGCTTTAGGCAGGCCCACAGCACAAACAAATAGGGGATGTTTGGTATCACATATTTTTTGACACTACCTGTCCTCATGCACCGCCTCCTTTGTGCGTTCCAGCTTTTGGGCGGGCTGGCGGGCCGCTTCTGTGGCGGCCTCCTTGATCTGCTCCCGGATGGGGGCTTTTGCGGATTTGGTGCGCTTTAGCAGCCGTTTGGAATACTCGGAGAAACAGGCTGTGATCGCGTCGGCCTGCCCCGCCTTGAAGAACAGCAGGTGCTTATCCGGCGCGACTTGATAAAAGGCGTAGTCCACATTCCATTTCCGGGCTACCCGGTCAAAGAGGGCCGGGGCCTCCACCTCGATACTGTTGGTGGCGGCCCCGTGGCCCATGAGCTGCCCCACCGTCTGCCTGCCGTGGGGCGTCTGCTTGGCCCGGTGATGTTTGGCGATCTTCCGGCCTACTGCCTGGAGAACATAGGCAAGCCCCCGCGCCGTGAGCTTGCTTGCCTTAATAGATACTGCTATGGTACGTCTGGAAACGTCCTCGTCTATCAGCCCTTATCCCTCCTTCCACACGAAAAAAGCACCTCTGGACAATGTGTCCAGAAGTGCCGCTATCGGTCTGTATGGCTTTGCTCCGGGCGGGGGCGTTCCGCCGCCTGGGGAAAACGGTCAATGACTTCTTTATAAGCCGCCATCTGCTCCCGGATGGAAAGCTGCGGATAAGCAAAAACCTTGTGCTCGTCTGGAATGTCCTCCCGCCCGTGGTAGTATTCAGTAAACTGGCTGCCGTTGGGGAGGAAAAAACCGCCTTTGACAAACCCGCCATCCTCATTGATCCGCATATCCCGGCCATACGCCTCATAATCGAAATAATCCCGCAGATTTTCGGGAATGTTGATTAGTTCCATGTCCTCCGCGTAAATGCGGCCCAGGGTTTCATCATCAGACACGCCGATATAGAAATCGTAGCAATCCAGATTTTCCACCAGATTGATAAGGTCGCCCACGCCGGAGGTATGCTCGCCGCTGGCAACAGCCGCCTCAAACTTTTCCAAATCGCTTTTATCCAGCTCGGAGAGCAGGCAGGCCAGATGGTTGAGCTCGTCAATGCTTTCGTATTCTCCCAGGCAGGCGTTGAGTTCCGGCAGGTCGCCGTCATAGTCGGCAATAAAAATCTCCTCATACTGGATATTGTCAACGCCGATCCGTTTAAGGAGCGCCTGTACTTCCTCGGTAGTCGTGGGGAATTTCAACGGCTCACTTGCCAGCTCACCCTCGTTGTATTTCCCCAGGTTGGTGACATACGCCTCAATGAACGCCATATCAGCGCTGCCTCTGGCCCTTGACGGTGAGGATGCCGTCCAGGGTGGTGGCGGTGATCCCCAGCCGCTGGGCCACAGCGATGTCATTTTTCACCGCTTCATTCACATAGCTCCCGCAGACTACCAGCACGCGGGAGCGCCGGAGCAGGTCGCGCCCCATATCAATACCGCTTTTATGCTCCTCCGGCACCGCGTCATTGAGGAACAGCGGCAGATAGAGCATAGGGCAGATGGGGGAATATCCCGCATCATAGACAATGCGGCAGTATTTAGCTGCCTGCTCCATGACCTCGCACTCGCCGCCGCGCCATGCGGCGGTCACATACGCAAGGGGTCGCTTCATAATCAAAACCTCCGTTTCTTTTCTATATATAATAGGTAGGGGGTCAACCCTATCCCCCCGCCCTTTCCCTATCCAGGGAAAGGGGGCGGCTCTGGAGGATATACCCCCGCCGCTTGCCGGAAATAGCACAGCCGGGGCAGGCCGTAAAGGGCAGGCCGCCGCAAGCGGCGGGCGTTCCGCCCCTTGACAGCCCACTTCCGGCTGTGCAGCATAAACCCCGGCGACGGGGGATATATCACCGCAGAGCCCACCCCAAGCGCAGGGCGCGTACCTCTGGACAAAGTGTCCAGAAGCGGGGCCCGGTCACTTGTCGAGCTCGTTTTTCTTCTCCGGCTTTGCCAGTTCGGGCGGCTGTTTCTCTTTCCACTCGTCCAGCAGGGCTATAATCTGTGCTTTCATTTTGGCAGGAGTGACCTCCTTGCCGAAATACTTATTGAGTTCGTCGGTACTGATGATCACGTTGTCAACCTCCCTTTTTTCTTCGCTCAAAATGCCGTCAATGACATCGCCGTTGAGCAGGCCCTCCTGGTCAAGCTCCCGGAGCCGCTTTGCCTGCTTGACCGAGGGGGACGCCACCTCCCCGTCAATGGACACGGCAATCAGCCGCTGGTTTTCCGGCTTGATGTACGACAGCTCCACAGCAGGCATAAAGCCCATGCTTTTTGCGTCCACCTTTTCCAGAAGCTCCGGGACAAGATGGTTAAGGCGAACATAGCGGAGCACCTTTTTATAGTTCATATCGTGCTCCTTGCCCACGATCTCCACCGAGAGCTTACCCAGGGCCTCCGCCTCCTTGTCATTTTTGGGCCGGGCCCCCTGGCGCTTGATGGCCTCCAGCTCCAAATCCAGGAGCTTTGCCAATTCGCTGGGGAGAGGGTCGCCCCGCTGCTTGTTGCTGTTCTTCATTTCACGGACAGCCTCAAGATCGGTCATCTCACGGACAATGCAGGGAATTTCATCCAGGCCAGCCCGCTCACCGCCATGACAGCGGCGGTGGCCCGCGATAATCTCATAGCCCTTGCCGTCCTTTTCCGGGCGGACGGTGGCGGGGGTCATAATGCCGTGTTCTTTGATTGTCCCCACCAGATCGTCCATCGCCTTATCGTCCTGCACCTTAAAGGGGTGATCCCGCAAGGTATGGAATGGATGAAGCTCTGACAGCTTCAAATAGACGATTTTTCCCTGCTCCACCGGGCGGGGCGGCACCTCCGGCGTGGGCGGCAGCTTAATCTCCGGGGCGGGGGCCTCCGCCTCCTTGACCGGGGCGGCCTTAGTGGATTTAGGCGGCTGCTTACCGTCGGCAAAGGGAGTTTCACGCTTGCCCGCCAAAAAATCTTTCACATTTTGATTGCGTTCCCGGCGTGTTTTTCCTCCGCGCTGGGCGGGGGTAAGCTCTTGTTCCTTACCTCTGGACACTTTGTCCAGAGCTGGGGACGGGGACTTGTCACGGGCCGCCTTATCAGCCTTGGCCGGGCGGCCTGTGCGGGGCCCCGGCCCCTTTTCCGGTTTGTCCCCCTGGGGAGAATCCTGCTCCTTGGGGGGACGGCCCCGGCGTTTTGCCGTCTTTTCCTCCGGTTCCACTTTTTTATCCTGGTCGGGGGATTTTTCCACCTTATCAGCTTCAACCTGCGGCGTAGGCTGGGTTGGAACATCTCCGCCCATTCCAGGGGTAACAGACTGTTCCGGCTGGCGTACCGGGCCGGTGCCAGCAGCAGGCCCCTCTACCGCTTCCGGGGCAGGGGGCCTCGTCACAGTTTGAGCATCCCCAACAGAGCCCTCGCCAGGGGACTCCGGGCCTGCTTTCAGTTTGTCATCTGCCATTCGCTAACCTCCTTGTTTTGAAATGAAAAAAAGCCAGACCTCTCAGCCTGGCTAACGAAAAAACTTCCCCCTTTCTTTTTTAGATTATATGGTTGTCACCACTCCTTTCTCAGTCCGGGCCATAAAAAAACGTCGCTTTTCACAAAGAAATAGCGACGTTTTAGTGTAGGTTGGCTCGGTTTTGTTGTGTTTTATAATTATGCCCTTGTATAAAAACCTAAGACAGGAGGAAAACAAAATGGTAGCAGGACATCTGACTTTGAAAAACGGCAGGTATTACGCCGTGCTGAACTATAGAAACGCCGGAGGACAGCGGAAAACGAAATGGATCTCGCTGGGGCTTCCCGAAAAGGGAAACAAGCGCAAGGCGGAGGCGGAACTGGCGAGGCTCCGGGCGGAGTTTGAGCCGCCTAAAGAGGTAGGCGACCTGAGCAGCAATATGCTGTTTGCCGATTATCTGCTGGAATGGCTGGAAATCGCCAAGGGGCGGCTGGCTGTGGCAACATACAGTTCTTACGCCGCAATGATCAAGAAGCCAGTCGGGCCGTACTTCCGCCAAAGGAATCTGACCTTGCGGGAGCTGGAAGCCCGACACTTGCAGATGTTTTATTCCGAAATGATCAGAAAGGTAAAGCCGAATACGGTCATCCACTATCACGCGATTATCCACTCGGCGCTGAAATATGCGGTCAAGACCGATATGCTGGTGCAGAATGTGGCGGACAAGGTGGATAGGCCAAAGAAAAACAGTTTTCAGCCTGTTTTCCTTTCGGCAGAGGAGATGCAGAAGATGTTTGAAGCGCTCCGTGGAACCAAGCTGGAGCTGCCGGTGCTGGTAGCAGCTTTTTATGGATTCCGTCGGGGCGAAGTGTTGGGACTGAAGTGGGACGCCATCGACTTTGAGCGTGGAACGATTTCGGTCATACGAACCATTACGACCATTACTCTTGATGGCAAGCAGACAGAAATTGAACAGCAGTCTGCCAAGACCAAGTCCAGTCTGCGCACCCTGCCGCTCATCGGCAGCTTCCGGGAATACTTTATGCAGGTGAAAGAGGCACAGGAGCTGAACAAGCAGGTCTGCGGCAACTGCTACAACTATGAATACGATGGCTTTGTATTCGTGGACGAGCTGGGGGAGCGGATGCGGGTGGAGTACCTGACCAACGCATTTCCGAAATTTCTGGAGAGCCACGGCCTGCGCCGGATGCGCTTTCACGATCTGCGTCACAGCTGCGCCAGTTTGCTGCTGGCCAATGGCGTCCCCCTCAAACACATTCAGGAGTGGTTGGGGCACAGCGACTTTACCACCACGGCGAACATCTACGCCCACTTGGATTACAAGTCCAAGATCACTTCGGCGCAGGCGATGGAGACAGGGCTTGCTCTGCCGGAGGGCGGCGACTTCAGCAGCCGCTGGAGTTCGATCAGTGCCGGGGAGAACAGCTGATTTTCTCCCCTGAAAACCGAAGATCGTGCAGGCTTATCCTTTGGGCAAAAATAAAAAAGCCTGTAATCGGCGTGATTACAGGCTTTTTGTGGCGGAGAGTTAGGGATTCGAACCCTAGAGACCTTTCGGTCTACAGCATTTCGAGTGCTGCACCTTCGACCACTCGGACAACTCTCCGTGTCTATTTTCGTCCGGTTTTCTTTCCAGAAATTTGCTCAAAAATTCGTTGGAGAGAAAACAGGAGAGACGGCAAAAAATATTCGATTTTGAGATTTTCTGTGTTGAGGAATATCAAGGAGAATCAGGGGGACGAAATTCCCAGCTTCTGCCGAAATTTCGAGTCTTGTTCGCACTTGGCACTTTCGTGTCTGCTGTGGTCGGTGGCGGCAGTTTTGGAAACGGCGAAAATCCTTGTGCTGCAACGGATTTCGGACGCACCGACCGGTATTGACCAGCTCCATATCAGAAAAAACCAGAGTTCAAATTGAAATGAGAAATGCCCCAAAACGATCGATTTTTTTGCACGCTGGCAAGAAAATACGCAAGAAGAAAACCCTTGTCAGGTATGGCTTTGCAGACAGCCACCCGGATTAAATGCAAGAAAAACCGACTCAAAACAGATTATACGAAGCGCCCTTTCGGACCGAAACACAGAAAGGAGTCTTCGTTATGAAATACGATGCCAAGGAATTCAAAAAATACCCGGAGATTATGAACAAGGAGCAGATGCGGATCGCCTGCCACATCAGCAAGCAGACGGCGCTCTATCTTCTCCAATTCAACCTGATTCCTCACACCTGCACCGGCAAGAAAACCCGCTGCTACGCCATCAAAAAGAGCGATGTGATCGCCTTTATGAACGACCGTGAGGTCAACCCGGAAAATACATAGCGCCGAAGAACTGGTACAAATACGGAAGCGAAATGGTTCGACCCTATAAAATCCGCATCCATCCGCCGTGCGCCAAAGACGAGAAGAAGCTTCGGCGCTACTATGAGAGCAAGCTGGCCGCGCTGCCGGACGTGTTCGATGTGACCACCGCTGTGGACTTTACCGGCTATAACCACCGCACCGTCTGCCAATGGATTCGCGTGGGGAAGTTGAAGGCGCTGGCGTTGCTGCAGAAGTACATGATCCCCAAATGCTATCTCATCGACTGGCTCTGCTCGGACGATTACAACAACACCAACCGCAAATCCCGCCGGCATATCGATATGCTTTAGGAGGTACAGAAATGGAGAGATTGATGCGGACATTTTCCTTTGCTTTCTCAAAAAGAGGCACAGCAGCATCATTCCCTTGGCGTCTGTTGAAAAAACGCCGATTTTGTGATACTATAATAGCAATAAGCCGAGCATTTGCTGAAGCCACCGAAAAGCCGGGAGGGAACAAAAATGAGCAGTACTTTCCTCAACGATGAAAACAAGGGCGATATCATCATTTACCAGTCTGAAAGCGGCGAGACAAAAATTGATGTCCGGTTTCAGGATGAAACTGTCTGGCTGACACAAGCGCAGATGGAGGAGCTTTTCCAATCGTCCCATGCAAATGTGGTTGAGCACATCAAAAACATCTATTCCGAAGGAGAGCTGGACGAAAGTTCAACCTGTCGGAAATTCCGACAAGTTCGCCGTGAGGGAAATCGTAATGTGGAGCGCGAAAGACTTTATTATAATCTGGACATGATTATCTCCCTGGGCTATCGCATCAAGTCCTCCATCGCAACGCAGTTCCGTCGCTGGGCTACCGAGCGCTTGAAGGAGTACATGATCAAGGGCTTCGCCATGGACGATGAGCGCCTGAAGAATCTCGGCGGCGGCAGCTATTGGAAGGAGCTTCTTGACCGCATCCGGGACATCCGTTCCTCCGAAAAGGTGATGTACCGTCAGGTCCTCGACCTCTACGCTACCAGCGTGGACTATGATCCCAAAAGCGCCGAGTCGGTGGCTTTTTTCAAGATAGTGCAGAACAAGCTGCACTATGCCGCCCATGGCCATACCGCCGCAGAGGTGATTTTTGAGCGAGCCGATGCCGAAAAGCCATTTATGGGGCTTACCGCATTTTCCGGAGATTTTCCCACGGCGAAGGATATTGCCGTCGCAAAGAACTATCTCTCCGCGGACGAACTGAAGATACTGAACAATCTCGTTTCCGGATACTTTGACTTTGCGGAGATTCAGGCGATGCGCCGCCGGCCCATGTACATGAGTGATTATGTGGAGAACCTGGACCGCATCCTTGCCTCCACCGGAGAGGCCCTGCTCACCGACGGGGGAACCGTCAGCCACACGCAGGCGATGGAGAAGGCAAAGGCGGAATACAGAAAATATCAGGCGCAGAATCTTTCTCCCGTGGAGGAGGAGTATTTGCAGACCATTCGCAGCATCGAGAAGGCGGCAAAAGCGGGCGAAAAACGCTGATTCCGCAATACCCTCACAGAGAAGCTGTCCTTTTTGAGCCGGTATACTGCGGAGGTATGGATAGGGACTGCCAAAAATTATTTTGCAAATCAACTGAATGATATGGCGGGAGAAGGCGCGGATTTCTGCGATTTCTCCCGCTGTTTTCAGCTATTAAAGCTCCAACATGCACGACTTTACGCTGTCCTTGCCACGGAAGTTCTTGGCCTCAAAGCCCTTAAAGTGAATAAATGTGGTACAGCCCGCCGGCCAGTGATGATCGGCGGGCTGCATTGTGTCTATTGTTTCATTCGCTTTTCGAGCTTGGATCGTACTTTTTTGAAACAGCATTTTTTCCCTTCAGCGAAGAGGACTCCAGCAATAGCTGTTGCAATTACTGCACCCGCTATTCCGTAGGCCGAACGCCAAGAAATATTGGAAAATTGTGTTTTGACGATTTCTATGGCAACTATCAAGAGAAGATATGGAATACCCGCGAGTGCAAGTGTGGAAACCCATCCCCATATAGAAACTTTCTTGTTAAAATCATCCTCTTGACGTTTTTTCTCGTTTTCTTCCATTGTTGAGATACGAGCCTTCAAAGCTTCGATTTCATCCGAAGAATTTCTTTCGAGAATTTTGAGCGCTTCTTGGGTTTGCGCATGGGCAGCAGCTTCATCTTTATACTTTTTCAGAGGCTTTTCTTGTATATCGTCATATACTTCCAAATAAGTGTTGGAATTAAAGCGAGCATAATCCCCTTTGGTGATATCCATTAGAGAATCGAGCACTACTTTATGAGTACGCAAGAACAAGAACTTCTTTTCATCAATGGCATCTGCATTACGCGCCTCATCCAATGATTGGATATACTTATCAAGCATAACCTTGTCAGGTTTTAAAAAAGCATAGCAATCTGCAAGCAATTTCTTCTTTTGGTATTCCAACAATTGCATCGGACTGTCTAACCAAAGAATAGCCCCAAACAAATCAGCAGAGATACACGCAGGGATATGTCCAGACTGAAGACTCTTGTTGCTTTCGTACTTTTTGCTAACATTTGCAATGGCGTTATTCGAGGTTAGCATAATATGCTTAGCATTTTGCAATCTGGTTGCAGTTTGTCCTTGACGTTCACGGTAAATCATTATGATAGACTGCACATCAATTCGAATACTGTCTTGCTTTTCCTGCGGCAATTCATAGCCGTGATCAAGATATTGAGCTTTGACCATATCAAACAGGCAAATTTCATCCTCTTGAAACTTATCCTGAAAAACATCATAGGCAGTTTCTTTTACAGTTATGCCTAAATATCAAAGCAAAAGTGAAATAACCCTGTGAAACAGCGCAAAAGCCCGCATTTCCCTCAGAAAAAAGGCCCCAATTACTACGATTTTACTACCCAGGGATGAGCTTTGATACGAAGAAAAGCCGGGAAATGCAAAGTTACGGTGAAAACGCGAAGCCGTCTGCCCCACAGCAGGCGGCTCTCGAATATCCTCAAATCGCACATTTGCGGCACTGTTTCCTTACATATATAATAGAAGCACAAAGGAGGAGTGCCAAATGAGAAAGCGGAAATTAAAGATATTTCTTACCCCTACGGAAAACAGCATTGTAATCCAAAGCCTCAACCACCTGCGCAACGCCCTGCTCCGGGAAAACAGGGACACCGGCTGCCTGGACGAACTTCTGCTCAAAGTGATGTGCGCCCCGGTAAAGAAGATGTAAAATTACATATCGCTTCTTGATGAGCCGCTTATTCTTTTCAGAAAGAGTAAGCGGCTTTTTTCATGCCCACCTTTCGGATTTTCCGCATACATAGCCGTCCGTCCTGCCAACGGGCGGCTAAATCTATGAAGAAGGAGGACATGAAAATGCCGGAACAAAGAAGCCG
>OKWR01002134.1_pt1 | contig 11331 bp, 7 predicted proteins | sample 1607101 | NCBI WGS metagenome assembly OKWR01 (sample SAMN04414076, study PRJEB24778) | human gut metagenome | material: faecal | host: Homo sapiens
CCCTCTGGGCACCCCTCCTCCGACGGAGGAGGGGAATTGAGATACTCTATTTACTCAAAATTAAGATATTCGCTTAACTCATAACCCGTACAGTAATGAACTAAATGATAATTTAGATCCCTACAATTTTCGCTGAATGCCTTTATCACCTACCACAAAGTAAGTATCATTATCAATCAATAATGCACGGCCACGTTTCTTCTTCTGATTTTCTTTATTGTCTACATTGACACCGATAACCTTACCATCATAAAAAGTGGAAATATCCTTGAAGATGGTATGCCCTACGATAATGTGTTTGGCTTTATAGCGCTCCATCACCATTTGCAGGCTATCCTGCACCATTGGATGATACTTGGCATCCGTACGCACAAGGCCACGATACCAGATGGGACCGTCGTTACCATACAGAAATGCGGTCAATGGAGAAAGAGCCCTGCGTTCTTTCTTATTCATAAAAAGGGCTTTGCTCATTTCTTCATTCACGGTAGGAATGCTTAAATTACGGTCATAGAAATTCTTGCCCAACCCGGCATGAACATAAAGGTCGCTGCCAATGGTCTGCATCGTATTACGAGTTCCTAACCATTTACCCAATTCCGTATCAGGTCCAAAAAGTTTAGGGTAATCCATATTCAATTTCTGTGCCAGCACTTTATATTTATCTTTCGTATAGCGCAAGTCATTGGCCAATACCAACGGCTCATGATTTCCTAACAGGAAAGAAACCGTTCCACCTGCTTTTGCGGCCTCATCTTCCAACTTATAAAACAGCCAGAATATTTGCGGTACATCTTTTCCACGATCGAAAATATCACCGATAACCATCAGGTGATTATTACCAAAGCTCCAATTATAGTTTTTATCGATAACCCCATTGCCCTGCAACAAGCTAATAACACAATCCAACCTACCGTGCGGGTCGGACATAACAAACACTTTCTCCGGTTGCCGATATTGCCAATCGGGACGTTTCACTGGATGCAATTTCACATCAAACGGAAACCGTCCTTTATGATCTACCACATGCAGAGTAAAATCTTCGGGTAGTGCAGCATAAGTCGTGTCGATAATTTTCCCTTTCTTATCGACACTGATGACACGCGTTTTACCATCAGGCTGATAAAGCACATACGGCCCGTCAGCTGATAACTCTTCTTTTTTCTCTTTGTCTTTCTTCTTACCGTCTGAACCAAAAGTTCCGGCGTTTAGGCCGGAACTGATGAACATTAGAGTAAATGCGATAAGAAAGTACTTCATGGAACTTGTCTTACTCGTCATATATCATTTATTTAAATTATCTTCCACCATATTCAGGATTCTGTTCCATATTAGGATTGGCATCCATTTCCTTCTTGGGAATAGGAAGTACAATCATATAGAAATTCCAGTCATACGTCATATACTTCGTGTCATGCTTGGTTTTACTCAGATTACTGTCTTTTACATCCTTACGTTCCACTGTCAATCCATTCCTGATAACATCATACATGCGGTGTCCTTCGGCAACCAGTTCTTTACGGCGTTCGTTCAGTACTCTCTCCAAAGTGATAGTCTGTCCTACCACTGTGTTATCCGGATTAGCACGCCTTACAATCGGATCGAGATACTTGACAGCAGCGTCATTATCATTCTCCTTAACAGCGGCTTCGGCTGCATTCAGATAAGCCTCGGAAAGGCGGATTAACGGAATATTGGCATCTTCAATATTCTCTTCACGCTGCGGCTGATACTTATTTACATAAGCATAATATTTCTTATCGAAGCTCAGCAACTTAAGACGTATATCCTTCGGGTCTTCCTTCAGGAACTGATAAAAAGAACAAGTGATACACATATCATCGTAACCGTCATAAGAGTTGAGATACCCCATACTTTCTTTACCCGGGCTGTCAGTAGTGAGATTTACGATTTCGAACAATACTTCACCCGGTTTGGAGGCTGAAGCATCCTCTCCCCAAGCCGTGGGGTAATCTTCATTGGTCCACAAAGCGTATTTATTCTTTTCTGCCCCTGCAATAGCTTTCTCCGCCATTTCCAAAGCATTGGCATTTTCACCTTTGTATAGATAAACACGACTGAGAAGTACCATTGCCCCCCATTTGTTTATTTTACCCTTATTGAATTTTTCGCCCAATAAAGAAATACTTTGGGTAAGATCATCGATTACCTTCGTATAGCATTGAGCTACAGTGTTGCGTGCCGGCTTGCTATCAATAGTGGACAGACCTTCTATTATGGGCACACCCAGTGATGCCCCCTTATCTTTCAGATACGGATAACCGAAGATACGGGTCAGATCGAACAATGCCAGACCACGGATGGCCAGTGCCTCTCCTTTCAAATCATCCCGGTATGCCTTGTCTCCTTCATCAATCACCAGTTTATCAATGTTCATCAAAATCAGATTACAATTCTGGATAATGGAATAAAGATAAGACCAATGACTGCTTGGGTTATCATCCTTGGTAAAGTTAAAGCGGTAATAGTTAGCTACACGCTTAGTAGAACTAACAGCCTGCATATCATCACCCGTCACATCTCCATAATATACCAAGCGTCCGGAGTAAGCGTCCGAACTCTGCATTGTGCTGTAAATACCATTCAGAGTGAACTCAACATCCGACAATATCTTAATGCTGGTTTCAGTATCTACCGAAGTGGAAGGTTCCAAATCCAACCAACTGTTGCCGCAAGAAGTAGCGACGAACAACATGGAACTGATAAATAAATATTTTAATGGTTTCATAATATTGCGTTTTTATCGGGTTAGAAATTTACATTAATACCAAAAGTTACAGTCTTCAAAGGAGGAGTCCCCCAAATGGCAGTACCGCCACTCACTGCTTCCGGATCGTAATAGTCGTATGCCGCCCATGTCCAGAGGTTATTGGCCGATGCATACAAACGTACATTCTCGATACCGATTTTCCGTGTCCAGTCCTTCGGAACGGTGAAACCGAATGTCAGTGTCTTCAAGCGGATAAAATCAGTGCTGTGCAGACGGCGGGTAGTCGTTACTTTATTCATTGCTACAGAGGGTTTCTCATAGAATAACTCATACTTTGTAACATCTCCCGGCTTCTTCCAACTATCTTTATAATAGGACGGAATGTTAGCTTCCAGGTCATTACCACCATGTTCGGTTTTCTGTGCCCAGTTGTCATAAGAGTAACCGCCAAATTGATAAGAGAACATAAAGTTCAGATCAAACCATTTATAGCGCAACGAATTTGATAAACCGCCTATAGCATTCGGTTCTGCATGTTTATCAAGAACGATGGCATGAGCTTTATTGATTTCTTCGGTGATGTCTTTAATGTAGTTTCCATTTTCGTCCACATCGTTTGTATAGAATTGGGGAGCACCGGTTTCCGGATTGATACCTGCAAATTCAATCATATAGAAAGTACGGTATGATTTCCCTACTTTACGAATTTGAGAGCCACTCTTTATTTCCGTCTGCATGCCATCCAGGGTTACAATCTTATTCTTGTTATGCGAAATATTGAATGTTGTATTCCATGAGAAATCCTTAGTCTGGATGTTGGTTGAGCTGATTTCCAGTTCCACACCTTTATTCTTTACTTCACCGATATTCATCAGGTAACTGCTGAAACCGGTAGTCATAGAAATAGGACGGTCCATCAACAGGTTCTTGGTGGTACGGGTGTAGTACTCCAAAGTAACGTTGATACGGTTCCACAAAGCAAAATCCAAGCCCAGATTCAGGTTATAGTTTGTCTCCCACTGCAAGTCGTCATTCCGGAGTTGCGACTGAATGATGCCCGGTTGTTCCAGATAACCGTTAGTCAGGCTGCTCAATCCCATATATCCGAAGTAATCGGAAGGAAGGGTACCATTCACACCATAAGATGCGCGAATCTTTAAATCAGTCAACCAATCCTTAGTTGGAGACATGAATTCTTCCTCAATAATACGCCAAGCACCGGATATTGACCAGAAACTACCCCAACGGTTATCTCTTTGGAAACGGGAACTACCATCCGTACGGAAGCTACCACCCAAATAGTATTTATTCTTATAATCATAATTCAAACGAGTCAGGTAGGAAACCATACGTGTACGGGTATCATTACCGCCGACCGATTCCGTCTTCATACCATTACTGATTTGATTTTTATCATAAGTCGCAAAGTTAGTGGCATACCCTGACAGGTAATCGCGGTATTGATCGTCTATTTCGTAACCTACCAGCGCATCGATATGATGATCTCTGGCAATCGAAGTTTTATAGCTCAACTGATTGGCCCATACCATTTTGTTGTATTCATAATATTTCTTGCTCATACCACCGTTGATATCATCACCGTTGGAAGTACGCGGATCGCTCCAGTCTTTACCTTTGGTAATGACATAGTCATAACTGAAAGTAGACTTAAACTTCAGGTCCTTGATAAATTCGTATTCACCATAAATGGTATTGAATGCACGGGTCACATATTCGCGTTGATAATCATAAGTTGCTGACAACAATGGGTTACGGTCACCAATACGAATCAAGTCGCGATTCCAGCTGCCGTCTTCATTATATATAGGATCAGAAGGTACCACAGCATTACGTGAGGTGTAGAAAGGAGAAGAATAAGAAGTACCTTCACTATATACATCCTGATTGACCGTAGCAAACAAGACATTGGCTCCCAATTTCAGCTTGCTGGTAGCTTGGAAATCCACATTCAGGCGTCCGCTGATACGTTCCAGACCTGAGTTGATGGCAATACCGTCTTGCTTCAGATAAGAAAGTGAAGAGTAATACTTGAACCGATCCGTACCTCCTGAAAGAGAAGCTTCATAAGACTGATGATTTCCTTTCTTGAACAAAACGTCATCCCAATCCGTATATCCGCACCAGGGAACCGGAGCATAGTCATCTATTTCTCCATCGGCATAAGCCATTGCATCAGCCTCACTCTTACCTTTCTTAATCTGACCGGCTACCAAACCGTCATAGATATACTGGCGACGCTCTTCTCCACCCATAATCGGACGATAATCCATGGCAAAATCAGAACTGCCCCAATCGGCCTTTAACGAAATGGAAGGTTTTCCTGCTTTACCTTTCTTCGTTGTAATCAGTACGACACCATTTGCGGCACGCGAACCGTAAAGTGAAGCGGCGGCAGCATCTTTTATCACCGTAACGCTTTCGATATCAGAGCTATTAATGGTAGACATAATATCGAGGCCGGCATCCGAACTCATCGTATTAATAGTACCTGAGCGCATCGGCACTCCGTCTATTACATAAAGGGGGGAATTGCTGGCATTGAAAGAACCCATACCACGAATTCTCAATGAAGAAGACGCACCCGGCTGTCCGGAAGAAGAAGTAAACTGTACGCCCGGCGCATTACCTTGGAGCAGGTCTTTGAAAGAAATAGCGGGAACATCTTTCAAAGTCTCTCCCTTTACACTGGCAGCAGAACCGGCATAAGCAGATTTCTTGAAGGTACCATAACCTGTAATGACTACCTCATCCATCAGGTTATTGTCCGGCACCATTTCCACTTTAATCGTCTTAGCAGAAGTTACCTTGATTTCCTGGCGAGTATAACCGATATAAGAAACCATCAAAGTGACAGGAAGATGATCTACATCGAGAGAGAAATGACCGTCTAAATCTGTAGTACAACCGTTGGTAGTACCTTTCACTATTACATTGGCACCAATAATGGCTTCACCTGTTTCGTCTACAACAGTACCATTCAGTTTTGTCTTTTGCTGCGGTGCTGTCGCTTCTTCAACCTTAGAAGCAGGCTTAATAGCAATGACTCCGTCGTGAACCGTATAAGTAAGTCCACTACCTTTCAGGCATTTATCCAGCACATCAGCAATCTTTTCATGATTCACAATCAGCCTTTCTACTTTTACCTTTTTCACCTCTTCTGTGCTATACACAAAGGTGAAATCCGTTTGCCTCTGAACTTCCCATAGCACTTCGCCAAGGGTGGCATTCTTAAAGGTTGCAGTGACAGTGGTTTGTGCAAACACTGCATTGGCAGCCTGCATAAAACCGGTAACTGTGAAACAGAGAAACAGTAACGTTATCCATAAACGTCTACTACTTCTTTCAGCATGATTCTTGTGTTCTTTTTTGTTCATAGCAATCATTTTTGGGTTAATTATTGAATATTATTGTATTACCTTCGATTTTCACATGCACTTCTTCCGTCTTTTCCAGCAACTTGACGAAAGGAGTTATTTCTTCATAACGGTTCAGGTTACAGCCGAAACGTATATTCTTAAGTCCTTCATTTTCATAAACCACATTCATATCATACCAGCGGGACAGCGTTTTCATAATGTCTTCCAAACGTTGGTCTTTGAAATTGATCTTTCCCTTTACCCATGAAGTATAGAATGAGGTATCTACCGTTCGCACCTGTATAGAATTACTGCCTAAAGCAATGGTGGCTTGTTGCGATGGTTTCAGTATAAGGCTTTCACCCTTTTCGGCACTGACCTTCACTGATCCGTTCACCAGGGTGGTCCGGTACTCTTCATCGGGATAAGCGGAGATATTGAAAGTTGTACCCAGTACTTCTACTTGCATGCCATTGGCGTTGACTATAAAAGGTTGTCCGGTTTTGTTCACTTCAAAATAAGCTTCACCTTGCAGTTCGACTTCTCTCTTACCCGTAGTAAATGCTACCGGGAAACGGAGGCTACTCATTGAATTTAAATGTACCTTTGTTCCGTCACTCAGCACCAACGCATACTCACCGCCACGCGGAATTTCCAGCTTATTATATACAGGTTTTACCAGGACGGGGGTGCTTTGTGCCAATTGATAATTCAAAGTGGTCGAATCTACCTGAATATGTGTTCCTTCTATTTTCCGTAAAGCATCTGCTGTTTCTTTATTCAGATTGATTGTTTCCCCATTATCCAAAGTCAATATCGCTTTAGCAGCCCCCGGCAGTATGGGCTGGGCTATCAATACGGACTTATCGGAAGAATGGCCATGATCAGTATACTTCAGTGTAATGCCTACAAAAAAGACGGGTACTAAAACAGCTGCGGCATAACGGAATATTTTCATCATCCGTTCCCGATTATTGCTTTTCCTGATACGCTTTTGCACTTCCAGCCAACCAGTTGCAGTGTTGAATGACGCACCTTTTTCCACATGCTTCTTAAGATTCTCTTTACTACATATTTTCAGGAAGAGGTCCTCATGAGCAGAATCTTCCCTTCGCCAACCCTCCAATTGAGTGCTCTCTTCAGGAGTGATTTCACCGGATAGATGCCTGGCAATAATATTAGCTATATAAAAATCCTGTTTTATCATAAATTGATTTTTTTTCGTTGTCTTTTATAATAAAACAGGCATAATTAAAATCATGGTGAATCAAAAAGCACTTTTTTTTTAATAAACCGGAATTTAGCTTATTTTTGCCACTCAAATTCAATACATCAATTTTATGCCGATATTCTTCATTATTCTTATCACTGTATATCTTGGCGGAAACACCTATATATTTTACAGGGGTGCGCAAGCGTTATCCGATCTTCCCGGTGGATTTAAAATCTCATTGGCCATCTTGTTTTGGCTCGCGACTTTATCCATTGTAGGGACTATGCTAACCCGCAATATAAAAATGCCGTTTTTCTTAGCCCATACCATGTATGAAGTAGGGACTGGCTGGCTGATATTCACTCTATACATGGTTTTGTTCCTGCTCGCGTTTGATCTGCTGAAACTCTGCCGCATCCCCTTCAACTACGGTTTCATCCTCTCTTTAATATTCACAGTCATTTTATTAGGGTATGGATACTATAACTACCGTCATCCTAAAACAAATACAATCAGCATCGCCCTCGACAAACCTTTAGCCGGCAACCCGAAACCGGTTAAAATAGTTGCTGTAAGCGATCTACATCTGGGCAATGGAACCGGGAAAACAGCCTTGAAACGGTACGTAAAAATGATTAATGAACAAAATCCAGATCTGATATTGATTGCAGGAGATTTGATTGACAACAGCGTAGTACCTCTATATACTGAAAACATGATAGAGGAACTGTCGGAATTAAAAGCTCCGCTGGGTATTTATATGGTCCCCGGCAATCACGAATATATCAGTGGTATTAAGGCAAGCACCCGATTCATACAAGATACCCCCATACAGTTGCTGCGCGATTCAGTAATCACTCTTCCCAACGGCATACAGCTGATAGGACGCGACGACCGGTCGAACACGGGCCGCCGCTCTTTACAAGTGTTAATGACAGGGATAGATAAAAGTAAACCCATCATCTTGTTGGATCATCAGCCGTACAAACTGACCGAAAGCGAGACAGCCGGTGTAGATTTACAATTCAGCGGACATACACACCGTGGACAAGTATGGCCCATGAGTTGGGTGACAGACCATATCTACGAACAAAGCCATGGCTATCGACAGTGGGGAAACAGCCACATATATGTCTCAAGCGGATTATCTCTTTGGGGACCGCCTTTCAGAATAGGAACGGAAAGTGATATGGCCGTATTCCATATATCGACAAAAAAATAAAAACTTCTCAGAACCTGAACCGTATCTGCTCCGTATCCATACGAACGGACTTGATACGGAGATGGTACGGACCGGCTATGGAAAGAAACCTGAAACTACGTTTATTTTTAACCGGCCGCTTACAAATAGAAGAGAATAAAGAAATAGTAGTAGTCTTTCAGATATATACGAAGCTTTTTATAGGCAATCTTCTTAAGGGTGTGCACCGTTTCAACAGATACATTCAAACACTCAGCTATTTCTCCATTCTTCTTTCCTTCCATGGCCAATCGCATGATAGCCCGCATCTGACCGGGAAGCTTATCAATGGCATCCGTCAGCATCCGATAAGTTTCTTCTTCGACTACTGCATCATGGAAAAAAGAATCTTTCTTTTTCTCAATTACTTTCTGAGCATATTCAAATACTACTTTAGAATGTTCCAGTTCATTTAGAGCCTTATTACGTACCGCTGTATAAAGGAAAGCTTTGATCTGATGCAAATAGAAAAAATCTTCTCTGATCTGCCACAACTTAGCAAAAGAATCCTGCACGATATCCGCAGAGACTTCCTCATTCTCGGTATATTGGTTTGCAAACAAACAAAGCGCCACATAATATTTATCAAAAACATTATGGAACTCCCGTTCATCAAGCCTAATACTAATAAATGTATGAGAAGTTTCTGTAACCACCAGTTTTTTATTTTCTCTATTCTAAGTGCGAAAATAGGAAAAAATTATTAAAAAATGATACAGTAAGACCTAAACTTCCACATAGAAAAAGAATTTGTCGACATTCACCACTCAGAAAACACATACTTTTGTCGCATCAGAATATAAATCATAAAACCATGAAGAGAAACTACGCACCCCTATTTATCATTCTTTTATATGCAGTCTTTGCACAAGCCCAAACCACTCCCGCCTTTCCTGGTGCCGAGGGATTTGCCCGCTACACCACTACCGGAGGACGCGGCGGCGATGTTTATCACGTCACAAACCTAAATGACAGTGGAAGCGGCTCACTACGCGAAGGTCTCCAAAAAGGTAACCGCACGATCGTGTTCGATGTATCCGGCACCATCAGTCTGCTTAGCACTCTTGAAATTAAGAATGCTAATATCACTATTGCCGGACAGACAGCACCCGGTGATGGCATCTGTCTGAAGAATTACTCAGTGGCAGTGAAGACCGACAACGTTATCATCCGTTTTATCCGTTGCCGAATGGGCGATGAAAAAAAGACGGAAGATGATGCTTTGTGGGGACGCAACCACCAAAACATCATCATCGACCATTGCACCATGAGCTGGAGCACCGATGAATGCTCTTCCTTCTATGGCAACAAGAACTTTACCATGCAATGGTGTATTCTCAGCGAAAGTCTTGCCAACTCCGTACACGGTAAAGGTGGCCACGGTTATGGTGGCATCTGGGGTGGTGAAGGCGCCAGTTTCCACCATAATTTATTGGCACATCATAGCAGCCGAACTCCCCGTCTTTGTGGTAGCCGCTACACCGGTACTCCCGATACGGAACTGGTTGACCTGAGAAATAATGTATTTTATAATTGGGGACCTACCAATAGTGGCTATGCCGGAGAGGGTGGCAGCTATAACTTTATTAATAACTACTACAAGCCCGGTCCTTCCACTTCTACCAAAGAGCAGCTTGTAAACCGCATCTTCCAACCGAATGCAGACGACGGCACACAAAAGAACGCCAAAGGTGTCTGGGGAATATTTTATGTAAATGGCAATTATTTTGATAATACCTGTCCTCAGATACAAAAACATAAAAAGAAAGATAAGTTACTTCGTTTGATAGCCGATGTCAACACCGATAATTGGGAAGGCATTCATCCCAATACCCAAAATGCAGACTTACCGGACGGAAATAAAGAAAGTATCAAAAGTAACGCCGAATTCACCATGTCCCCCGTAGGCACTCATACCGCCACTCAAGCATACGAAAAAGTACTAGCCTATGCAGGTGCCAGCCTGAAACGGGATGTCATAGACCAGCGTATCGTTTCTGAAACCAAACAGGGTAATTATACCTACGAAGGAAGCAACGGCAGCAGCAACGGATTAATTGATTCGCAAGCCGATACCGAAGGATATCTCCTATATAGCAACGAAGAAAAGCCTGCTGATTCTGATAATGACGGCATTCCTGATATCTGGGCTGCCCAATATCTCCCCGTAGGAAAAAACTATCGGGATATAGAACCGGCAACCGGTTACTCATATCTGGAACTTTACATCAATAGCCTCGTAGACCATTTGATGAAAGCCTGCTATGAAAATAGTAATAACTCCCCAAGTAACAATGATTTCAATTTATATGGTACTACAACAAATATCTCTTCTCCCTCTGCCAATGCAACGGATGCTGTGAAATGTTTCCGACAAGATAAACGAATTGTCCTTAAAGGACTTTCCACCGGAGCACGTATCGACATTTATGATTTATCGGGACGAATTATGGCCTCACATCAAAGCCTTGACGAACAGGCCGAATACGCTCTTACCGAACCTGCCGTCATCAATGTTCATTCCGGAGGGAAAAAGTATAGTTTCAAAAGTCCCCGTTAATTTTATTGTAATGTGGAGATTGCAATACACAGAAACACTGTCTATTATTATTTATTTTTATAAAAAAAGTCAGATAACTCGATTTGCATAAACAAAGAAAAGAAGTAACTTTGCGAGCGATTTTAGAAAGTGGATTACGTTTTTTAATTTATATAACTTAAAAAAAGAGCTAATTATGACTTATTCACACGAAGTGGAACACATGTGTGT
>OKWR01002135.1_pt1 | contig 11329 bp, 8 predicted proteins | sample 1607101 | NCBI WGS metagenome assembly OKWR01 (sample SAMN04414076, study PRJEB24778) | human gut metagenome | material: faecal | host: Homo sapiens
AGGCTGTGCGAACGGACAAGAACTGAGTCCGGTTTTTCGTACAGCTCTTTTTGTAGAATAGTAAGTGTGAAACTATAACTTTGGAGGTTGCTGAAATGGCTGAAAATAACACAAGCAATATCGGCTTTGAAAAACAAATCTGGGACGCGGCTTGCGTCCTGCGCGGAAACATCGACGCATCCGAATATAAGTCGGTCGTTCTCGGACTGATTTTCCTGAAATACATTTCAGATCGCTTTGAGGCAAAGTACAAGGAGCTGGTTGAAGAAGGCGATGGATTTGAAGAAGACCAGGACGAATACACTGCCGAAAACATCTTCTTTGTCCCTGAGAATGCACGATGGAGCGCGATTGCTGCTGCCGCTCATACGCCGGAAATTGGCACGGTGATTGATGATGCAATGCGCAGTATTGAGAAAGAAAACAAGCGTCTCAAAGATATTCTTCCTAAGAACTTCGCCCGTCCAGAGCTGGACAAGCGGCGTCTTGGTGAAGTGGTTGATCTCTTCACCAATATTCAGATGATCGAGCATGGAAACAGCAAGGACATTCTTGGTCGCACATACGAATATTGCCTCTCCAAGTTTGCCGAGCAAGAAGGCAAACTTGCCGGTGAGTTCTATACTCCCTCTTGCGTTGTGCGTACCCTTGTTGAAGTGTTGCAGCCGTTTAATGGGCGTGTTTATGACCCGTGCTGCGGCTCTGGCGGTATGTTTGTTCAGTCCGCAAAGTTCATCGAAAATCACGGCGGCAACATCAACAAGATTTCTGTTTTTGGTCAGGACTCTAACCCGACCACATGGAAGATGGCGCAGATGAATCTTGCCATTCGCGGTATTGAAGCCGACCTCGGCAAGTTTAATGCGGACACATTCTTTAACGATTGTCACCCGCAGCTCAAGGCAGACTTTATTATGGCGAATCCTCCCTTCAATCTTTCTGGCTGGGGTGCAGATAAACTCGTTGATGATGTCCGTTGGCAGTATGGTACGCCTCCTGCTGGAAATGCAAACTTCGCGTGGTTGCAGCACATGATCTGGCATCTCGCTCCGAATGGACGTATCGGTATGGTGCTTGCAAATGGTTCGCTTTCTTCGCAGTCCGGCGGTGAAGGTGAAATCCGCAAGAACATTATCAATGCTGACCTTGTGGACTGTATCGTTGCAATGCCGACGCAGCTATTCTACACGACGCAGATCCCGGTATCGCTCTGGTTCCTTGCAAAGAACAAGAAGCAAAAAGGCAAAACGCTGTTCATCGACGCACGGAAACTCGGCACTATGGTTACGCGGAAGCTGCGCGAACTGACGGATGAAGACATCAAGAAAATTGCCGACACCTACAACGCATTCGTTGAAGGAACGCTTGAAGATGAAAAGGGCTTCTGTGCTGTTGTTACTACACAGGACATCGCAAAGCAGGATTACATTCTCACGCCGGGACGGTATGTTGGCATTGAAGAACAGGAAGATGATGACGAACCGTTTGAAGAGAAAATGGGGCGTCTGACTTCTGAACTGTCTGAGCTTTTCACTAAGTCTCATGAGCTTGAAGCTCAGATCAAAGAACGTTTGGGGGCGATTGGATATGGGCTATGAAACGTATCGTATTGCTGACCTAATTGATGAAATTGCGATGGGTCCATTCGGATCAAATATTAAAGTCTCGTGTTTTGTGGATAGTGGCGTACCTGTCCTAAATGGTAGTAATCTTGAGGGCTTTTCTCTATCCGAAAAGACATTCCGCTATGTCACAAGGGAAAAAGCAGACTCTCTTAACAAGGCAAATGCACATCGCGGGGATATTGTAATAACACACAGAGGAACGCTTGGGCAAATAGTGTTTATTCCTCAAGATTCAAAATATGACCGGTATGTGATTTCGCAATCTCAGTTTAGGGTGCGATGCAACGACAAGGTTTTGCCCGAATACCTTGTCTATTACTTCCACACTCCAATAGGACAGCATAAACTTCTAAGCAATGCCTCACAGGTTGGCGTCCCTGCATTGGCGAGACCATCTTCGACCTTTCAACAGATTGAGGTCGTATTGCCTGAATTAAGTATTCAGAAACGTGTTGTCGAGATTATTTCCACAATCCAAAAAAAGATTGTGAACAATCAAGAGCTAAACGATAATTTACAGCAGCAAGCAGCCGCATTGTTTTCAAGCCTCTATGATCGGTCAAACACCGAGGTTAGATTCACCGATTTGATACAGATACTCGGCGGTGGGACACCGAAAACAGGCGAAAACACTTATTGGAACGGTAATATTGCCTTCTTTACCCCAAAAGATGTTGGCATACCATACACCCTTATCACAGAAAAGACTATCTCAAAAGAAGGTCTTTCACATTGTAACAGCCGACTGTATCCTGTGAACACCGTTTTCGTCACTGCAAGAGGCACTGTTGGTAAAGTTGGTATGTCCGGAGTTCCGATGGCCATGAACCAATCCTGCTACGCGCTTGTCGGTAAAGAGACGCATCAACTTCTTGTATATTTCTACACACTCAAAGCTGTTGATAGGCTCAAGCACAAAGCAAGTGGAGCCGTATTTGATGCGATTACCACCAGAGATTTTGAATCAGAGCAAATCATGAAACTCTCTGATGATGATGCTACGGCGTTTCTCCGTGTTGCAGAACCCATGTTTCAGGAGGTACTTAACAACAACATCGAAAACTTGCGACTTTCAACACTACGGGATTCATTGCTACCTAAGCTCATGTCCGGCGAGATTGATGTCTCCGCCGTCCAACTCTAAGCCGCTAAATTATCGTTTATCTGCTCGTTGCAGGTGATCTTATCTTCGAGGCATTGCATCGTTTGTACGATAACTTCTTGTACAGCAAGCGAAGGAACGGGTATGGTCAAATTGGCAACTTCGGAAAATGTAATCTGAGGGAATGTGCCAGATCGCGTTTCAGCTAACAGTTGAAGTTCTGCAACTGTGGAACTATTCTTCAAGAAATAGTATAGGTACTTAGGAGATACCACATCCTTTTTTGCACGAATTACCATCAGTTTAGTTGAAGCGATATAGTCTATGGGCGAAAAATCCACATAGGCAAACCGCCTGTTCTGTGGACGGATCTCGCTATATAAAATATCGTCTCGCTGAAAAGTCTTCTTGAACTGCCCTTTCAAATTGGAGTTTGGAACTCGTTCGTGGTTGAGAACTCTACCCTCTAAAACGTCCGAGGTATTGATAAGCGTCACCATATTCTTTTTTTCGCGATAAGTGTCCGAAATAGACGAACAAACTTCACCAACGGGCATATATATTGTTCCATTCATACTACCCACCATCCTAACCGATGTATTTTCTATGTGCCAGCTTCACATTCTGCTGTTTCACCATTGCATAGTGCATGGTGGTGTCGATTTTCTGATGCCCTAAGAGCTGCTGGACTTGCTCTATGGGCATTCCTTTGTCTATGGCAGTTGTAGCCAGTGTACGCCTGAACTTGTGAGGGTGAACCTTCGGGATATTCAGACGCTTTCCCAGCTCCCGAAGGCGTGTCTCCACTCCGCCAATCATCAATCGGTCAAAGGGAGCTTTCAGGGAAACAAACAAAGCTGGGTTTTCATCCGTTCGCCCCTCAAGGTAGTTTTGAAGGTGGATTTTCGTCCTTGCGTCGAAATAGACCAATCGTTCTTTATTACCCTTGCCGATAACAACGCATTCGCGCTCATTGAAGTTGATGTCTTCGCGGTTTAGTGTGACCAGCTCACCAACACGCATTCCAGAGGAAGCCAGAAGATCAATCATCGCCAAGTCTCGTGCTGTTGTGCAGTTGTCACGCATCAGCTCTAACACTTCATCGGTGTAGGTGTCCTTGACCACCTTTGCAGTCTTAACTTTGTGAATACGGCGTACCGGGCTTTTCACAATGAAATCCTCATCTTCAAGCCATGAGAAGAAGCTGGACAGTATCCGGCGGATGTTGTCTATGGTCACTTTGCTCGACCTGCGCTGAACTTGATAGTTTGTCAGATAGCGGCGCAAATCATCTGTGGTGATCTGTCGCACAGCCTTTCCAACTCCGGCAATTAGAGCCTCAATCGTCTTCCGGTAGTAGCTCAGGGTTTTCTCCGAACAGCCTTCGATCCGCTTTGCCGTGATAAATGCTTCGACTGCATCTGTTTCTTCTGCTGGAATTGAGCCACTATCATAGGTGATCGTTGCCCCTTCCAATGTCTCAGCCATTGCATCCCGAAGGTGCATGAGCTGTTCGTTGTTAAGATACGGCAGCATTTTTCGCTGTATCTCCGTGATGAGTTGTTCTGTCATTGTCGTGTCTCCTTTCGAGGTAAGAGAACGACATTCAGTGGCAGTCCCTTTTGTAAAACTCTCGCCACTGGTGAGAGTTATTCAGACGGTAAACGATAATTTAGAGCAGCAAGCTCAATCCTATTTTCAAGAATTATTCGTTGATAATGCTGATCCAGAATGGGCTATCGGAACGATTAGCGATCTTGGTACTGTTGTTGGAGGCAGTACACCTTCAAAAGCTAAACCTGAGTATTACACGGAGTCCGGTATAGCATGGATAACCCCGAAAGATTTATCTATCAACAAGTCGAAGTTCGTTTCTCATGGTGAGAATGACATAACTGAACTTGGTTTGAAGAACAGCAGCGCAGCAATCATGCCAGAAGGAACAGTGTTGTTCTCATCTCGTGCGCCAATAGGTTATATTGCTATCGCCGCTGGTGAAGTAACAACAAATCAAGGCTTCAAATCAGTTGTGCCTAAGCCGGGAATTGGAACACCATTTGTTTACTTCTTTTTGAAAAACACTCTCCCGGTCATTGAAGGCATGGCATCCGGGTCAACATTCAAAGAAGTATCTGGCAGCACTATGAAAAATGTCCCGGCGGTTATTCCTGACGCTGAAACTCTTGCCAAATTCAGCGACTTTTGCGCTCCTATCTTTGCGCAGCAACGTATTTTGGAAGAGCAGAATCAATCGCTTGCGACATTGAGAGATAATTTGCTGCCCAAACTGATGTCTGGCGAGATCGATGTGTCTGCTGTCCAGCTCTAAGCTGCTAAATTATCGTTTACCTGATTTGGAGGTTGTACCATGTTTGATAAAGTTCAGGAGAGCTTGAAAAAAAGCAAAGACGAGCGCCAGAAAAAGCATCTTGAAAAGGAACGGGTTCGTCTTGAGAAAGCCGCAGCAGAAGCAGTTCGTGAGAAAGAGCGGCTTCAACAGGAGGCGGAAAAGATACAGGCTGAAATAGACCGTCTTCTCTCCCTCGATGATAAGGGGCTGATGGTTGAGCTAATTCTGGCGATGCGTGGCTTATACGCGCAGATCGAGGATATTCAATTTCAGCAGATAACATTAACTTCGAGAATCGAAGATATTGAGTCGGACATCTCTTCCATACGCAGTGATATTTCAGATTTGGAAAGCAGACTGGGCTCGTCCGATCAGTAAGACTCAATGAAGGAGGCGCAGACGTGATTATTTCACCACAATCTCTTGATACAAACCTAAGTCAGCTTTTAGCGGAGGTTAAGTCCGGCTCAATGCAGTTGCCGGAGTTTCAGCGCGACTGGACTTGGGATGATAACCGAATTAGAGGCATCATCGCCAGCTTATCACAGGGTTATCCTATGGGTGCCATCATGCGGCTGCAATACGGCAATCCGGACATCCAATTCAAATACCGTACAATTACGGGTGTAAAAGGCGTTTCTGTGAAGCCGGAGCATTTGATTCTCGATGGTCAGCAGCGGCTTACTTCAATTTATCAGGCAACATCCTCTAAAGAGCCGGTCTCGACCAAAACAGAAAAAGGCAAGGCTATTAAGCGTTATTACTATCTCTCAATGGAGAAGTGCCTTGACGATGATGAGGATCGTTTTGATGCTGTCCTCTCCATCCCCGAAGACCGCAAGATAAAAGAGAACTTTGACCGGGATGTGAAGCTCGACCTCTCCACCAGAGAATATGAATACGAGAACAAGCTGTTTCCGGTCAATATCGTATTCGACAGCAACGCAGTTATGGACTGGTTCATGGGCTACATGACGCACTACGGAATGAAGCCGGAAGCAATGGACGAGTTCAAGCGTTTCCAAGCGGATGTGCTGAATACAATTTCCGGGTATAAGCTGCCTGTGATTACACTGGACAAGTCCACGCCGCGAGAGGCAGTGTGCAAGGTGTTTGAGAACGTCAATACTGGCGGTGTTCCTCTCACGGTGTTTGAGCTTGTTACCGCAACTTATGCCACAAGAGACTTTGACCTGAGAAAAGACTGGGTGCAGTGTCGAAATACAATTTGCGGTTTCGGTGACACGCTGAGAACAGACCTGTTCGATGGGATTGATGAGACTACCTTCCTGACAACGGTTTGTCTCTATACAAGCTATTTGAACAAGCAGTCTGGAAAGACAAACACAATCTCCTGCAAAAAGAAAGATGTTCTGGGACTTCCTTATGAATCGTACATAGCGAACCGGGATGCAGTGCTGTCTGGGTTCAAAATCGCAAAGGAGTTTCTTCTTCGGGATCAGTGCGTTTTCCGTCAAAGAGATTTGCCCTATACAACGCAGTTGATTCCACTTGCGGCAATCTGCGCTGTTCTCGGAAAATCCAAATGCAATGAGCCAAACACAATCAAAACTCTTTCTCGGTGGTATTGGTGCGGGATTTTGGGTGAGATGTATGGCGGTGCGAACGAAACCCGCTATGCCTATGACATTGAGGACATGGTTGAAGAGGTCAATGGACGTCCGAATGCAATGCACACGATTAACAGCGCAGTCTTTTCTTCTACGCGGCTGCTAACCCTTCAAACTCGCTTGAGCGCGGCATATAAAGGTATAATGGCTCTTCTTTACAAGGAGAAGTGTCGTGACTTTATGAACAACACGACGATTGACATTGTAAACAGTATGCTTGAGTCTCCGGATATTCACCATATATTCCCCGAAGCATATTGCGAGAAAATGGGCATCAAGCGCGAACGGTATAATTCCATCATTAACAAGACCCCGATTCTTCCAGCCACCAACCGCTCGATTGGCGGAAATGCGCCGAGTGAGTATCTGGGGGCAATTCTAAAGAAGGTTGATGGACTGACCGAGAATGAGTTGCAAGCACGGGTGGAATCGCACTTTATCAACTATGCAGAATTGAAGGCAGATGACTTCAATGGCTATTTCATCGACAGAGCAAAAAGCCTTCTAAACCTAATTGAAAAAGCGATGAATAAGCCCGTCACTGACAGAGATGCAGAAAACACGCTGGATCAGTTCGGGGCGAGTCTGGCGTAAAAGGGAGTGACAAACTATGGCAGGATATTTTACAGAATCAAATTACGAGAACGCTGTCTTGCAGCTTCTCAATGAAGAACTGGGCTATAACTATATCTATGGACCGGACGTGGAGCGCGATTATCACTCGCCGCTTTATGAGGATGTTCTGCTGCCTTCCTTGCAGCGGATCAACAAGAGCCTGCCTATGGACGCTCTGACGGAGGCAATCTATAAGCTCAAGAACTTTGAAACTGGAACGCTCTTGCAGAAGAACATGGTCTTTATGGACTACCTCCAAAACGGAGTCCCGGTAAAATACTATGACAAGGGTGAAGAACGCTCTACCCTTGTTTACCTTGTAGACTTCAAAAATCCTGCCAGTAACGAGTTCACAGTTGCGAATCAATGGACTTTCATTGAGAACTCCGAAAAAAGACCAGATGTGATTCTCTTTGTCAATGGTCTCCCGCTCGTCATTGTGGAGTTGAAGTCTCCGTCCCGCGAAGAAACCGACGCTTCCGCAGCATATCGCCAGCTCCGGAACTATATGTATGAGATCCCCTCTATGTTCATTTATAATGCGGTATGTGTCATGAGCGACTTGACCACTTCAAAGGCTGGTACAATCACGTCCGGCGAAGACCGCTTTATGGAGTGGAAAACAACAGACGGCAGCTATGAGAATACGCAACACGCATCATTTGACACATTCTTTGTAGGACTGTTTGAGAAGACCCGCTTCCTTGACATCGTGAAAAACTTCATCTGCTTTAATGTGGATGGACAGAATACATTCAAGATACTCGCTGGGTATCATCAGTATTTTGCAGTCAAAAAGGCGATTGAGTCTACGAAGCACGCGACTGTGACAGACGGCAAGGGCGGCGTCTTCTGGCATACACAGGGCAGCGGAAAATCGTTGTCTATGGTCTTCTATGCTCATTATCTGCAAGAAGCGTTAGAAAGCCCCACTATCGTTGTCATTACCGACCGTAACGATCTGGACGACCAGCTTTACGGACAATTCGCCCGCTGCAAGGACTTCCTCCGGCAAACGCCGCAGCACGCTGAGAGCCGCAAGAATCTGAAAGAACTGCTTGCAAACAGACAGGCAAACGGCATAATCTTCACGACCATGCAGAAGTTTGAAGAAAGCAACGAAGCTCTTTCGGAACGCCGGAACATTATCGTGATGGCTGATGAAGCGCATCGTGGGCAATATGGTCTCAATGAGAAGGTTGTGGTCAAGCAGAAGGACAACGGCGAAGTCGAGGCGAAAACCGTTATCGGCACTGCCCGCATTATAAGAGACACGCTTCCTAATGCGACCTACATTGGATTCACCGGAACACCGATCTCCACAAAAGATCGCAGCACACGAGAAGTCTTCGGTGATTACATCGACATCTATGATATGACACAGGCAGTTGAAGACGGCGCGACCAGACCCGTCTACTACGAGAGCCGTGTGATTCACCTGAAACTTGACGAAAACACTCTTCATCTGATCGACAATGAATATGACATTATGGCTGATAACGCCGATCCGTATGTCATCGAAAAGAGCAAAAAGGACCTCGGTCAGATGGAAGCAATCCTCGGTGCCGACCAGACGATCAATTCCTTGGTAAATGACATTCTTGATCATTACGAGAATTACCGTGAGAATATCCTGACCGGCAAGGCGATGATCGTTGCTTATTCGCGTCCCATAGCAATGAAGATTTATAAGCGCATTCTTGAGCTACGCCCAGCGTGGACGGAAAAGATTGCAGTGGTCATGACGCAAGGCAATAACGATCCCGAAGAATGGCGTGAGATTATCGGCAACAAAGCTCATAAGGACGATATGGCGCGGAAATTCAAAGACAACAACTCTCCGCTGAAAATCGCCATCGTCGTGGATATGTGGCTGACCGGCTTTGATGTTCCCTCCCTTGCTACGATGTATGTCTATAAGCCGATGGCTGGACACAACCTGATGCAAGCTATCGCCCGCGTCAATCGTGTCTTCAAAGATAAAGAAGGCGGTTTGGTTGTCGATTACGTCGGTATTGCGGCTGCACTGAAACAGGCAATGAACGACTATACTGCCAGAGACAAGAAGAACTATGGTGATACAGATGTAAGCAAGGCTGCATATCCGAAGTTCCTTGAAAAGCTCTCTATTTGCAGAGATTTGTTCCACGGATTCAGTTATGAGAAATTCATGACCGGAAGCGACCTTGACAGGGCGAAGCTCATCAGCGGCGGAGTGAACTTCATACTCGGCAAGAGTGTTGCAGAGTACGAGCTTCCCGACCATGAGAAGACACAGAATGTGTTTATCAAAGAAGCCCTGCTTCTCAAGCAGGCACTTTCGCTGTGCAGCAGCTTGGTAGACGAGCAAACTCGCATGGAGGCAGCTTTCTTCGAGTCCGTAAGAACAATGACCGTGCGCTTGGTTTCAGGCGGTACCGGAAAGAAGTTTACGCTTCCGGAAGTAAATGAGCGCATTAACGAACTTTTGAAGCACAGTATCAAAAGCGAAGGCGTTATCAACCTTTTCTCTGATGTCCAGACTGAGTTTTCGTTGTTCGATCCGAAGTTCCTTGAAGAAGTGGCAAACATGAAGGAGAAGAATCTTGCAGTCGAACTCCTGAAAAAACTGATTTCCGAACAGGTCTCTGTTTACCGCCGAACAAATATCGTCAAGTCTGAGAAGTTCTCCGAAATCATTCAGAGCGCAATGAACCGCTATTTGAACGGAATGCTGACCAACGAGGAAGTCATTCAAGAATTACTCAAGCTGGCGAAAGACATTGCCGCTGCTGCCGCCGAGGGTGAAAAACTCGGATTGACAGCGGACGAACTTGCTTTCTATGATGCTCTGACGAAGCCGCAAGCAATCAAGGACTTTTACGAGCATGATGAGCTTATTGCTATCACGAAAGAACTGACAGATTTGCTTCGCAAAAACCAGACAATAGACTGGCAAAAGAAAGAGAGCGCAAGAGCAGGAATGCGCCGTCTTGTCAAAAGGCTGCTGAAAAAACACAAATATCCGCCAGAGGGTATGGATGATGCTGTCCAGACTGTCATGAGCCAGTGTGAGATGTGGACGGACAATGTAATGACCGCTTAACTCCCCTACGAGAAAGGAGTAGATCATGGGCAATTCAGTCATGTTGAATGGCGTCGAATATGCCGGAGAACAGATTGCCTACAAAGACAGCACCTACGAGCTTGTATCGAAGGTTGCCTACCTGATCGGCGTCCCGCTCCGTATTTTTCAAAATGAACACGAGCCGCCGAAGATAGAGATATACAACCGGCTTGAGCAGGATAAAAATGCCCGAATTATCCGAAATCTATGTATCATCCGCACCGCCATCGAGCGCAACTACCGGAAAATAAATGACATCATGCGGATGGAATACCGTGGGCTGCTTTCAATGCCGGAGATCATTCCGGCTTCCAGTATGCAGCAGCTTTCAAACGACGGAATCAGCTTTATCAAAAAGTCGAGTACAAAGCTCTGCCACCACATTATCGAGATTAACCGGCTGATTTCAGACCGCATTAACAACTGCAAAAGCCTCTTTCCAATCTGGATTAACTGGGCGTACATAAAAGAGCTGTTCATCATGCCAAACGGCTTGACAGAGGACGGAACGAAAGATGCTGCGGACATCTATTACGCAAGTCTCTCCTACTACCCCTATCAAATGTACATCAACTGGGTACCGATGGACGAGGGCAATGTCCTCTATAATGATAAGAAGTTTGCTACCCTGCTTTATCAATGGCATTGCGACGCCTTCACGGAATACAGTAAAGTCTCCGATGCAGGGGCTTTTGTAAAAAACAATATCTACGACTTCATAGATGACAGTGAGAAGACCGTATTGGTAGTGGACTGCGAAAACTCTGACCCGTACAAGCTGTGCGCCACGCTCAAAAACCTTGATTATGAGGTCATACAGAAGATTACGGCGATCATTCTCTTTGATGACGTACATACCGCTACGGCATGGCGGATTCTTGAAAACTACACCCGCATCCC
>OKWR01002138.1_pt1 | contig 11285 bp, 5 predicted proteins | sample 1607101 | NCBI WGS metagenome assembly OKWR01 (sample SAMN04414076, study PRJEB24778) | human gut metagenome | material: faecal | host: Homo sapiens
ATTCGTGGTGATAAGGTCCGTTGTTCAAGATTGTCATGGCCCGATAGAGTTGTTCCACAAAAATGAGCCGTATCATTTGGTGAGAGAAGGTCATCTTGGACAGTGATATCTTTTCTTTTGCTATATCATATATTTTCGGAGCGAACCCATAAGGACCGCCAATGATAAAGACCAGTCTTTTATTTACCGTATGCATTTTTCTTGCCATCCAGTCGGCAAACTCGACAGAACGAAATTCTTTTCCATGCTCGTCCAGGAGTACCACTACATCCCCCGGCTGTAATGCTTTCGATATGAGTTCGCCTTCTTTTTCTTTTTGCTGTTCCATGCTCAGGCTCTTCGTGTTCTTCAGTTCGGGGATAACCTCCATATCAAAGGAAATAAAATGTTTGGTACGTTCCACATAATCATTGATGGCAGTGATATAGTGTTTCTCGACTGTGCGTCCTACGACTAATAATGTAAATTTCATGCGTTTATCTTCTGGTTTGTCATGCAAAAATAAGGAAAATATTTACTATATCTATCAATTGATAAAAAAGAATGATTGACATTTTTTGATGAAGGTAGCTTTGCTGAGCAATGGAAAAACACTTTCCCACATAATGGTGACATCTTTGGGAAAGTGTTTGGAGACTTTTGTGAGTGGAGTTATGATTCCTTATCTGTTTTCTTTGCGTATTTCTCTTAGGATTTGTTCCAGTTCGAAGACCTTTTCGGGGTGCTGCGTTGCCAGATTTTCTTTTTCCCCTGCTTGTTCCATATTATATAGCTGTGGCGTTTCCAGATAACCGGTTTCTATTTTGGGCCCCCAATACATGAATGGCACTCCGCTGCTGGGCTCGATATATTTCCAGTTTTTGGTCCGAACGGACAGTGCATGGTTGGAGGCTTGCTCTATTACCCACGGGCGGTCTGTCTTGTTTCCGAGCAACGTGTTCATTCGGTTTTGGCTGTCGGGAACACTTCCTTTGGGAAGGCGTGCCCCGACCAGCGAAGCTAAAGAGGCCGCCCAATCTATTTGCGAAATAAGTGCGTCCGAAACTTCCGGTTGCCTGATGACCTTGGGCCAACGCACGATGACGGGTACGCGTGTTCCGCCTTCGAAGGCACTGTATTTTCCGCCTCGGAGGTTGCCGCTTGGCTTGTGTCCGTTCAGCAACTTTTCTGCCTGGTCGTCATAACCGTCGTCCACTACCGGCCCGTTGTCGCTCGACAGGATAACCAGTGTGTTCTCTGCCAATCCGGTCCGTTCGAGCGTCTCCAGCAGTTGGCCGACGGTCCAGTCGAATTGCGCGATGGCGTCTCCGCGCAGTCCCATCGGGTTCTTTCCTCGGAAACGGTCGTGTGGGAAGCGGGGGACATGCACATCGTTGGTGGCAAAGTACATGAAAAACGGCTCATCCTTGTGTTGCTCAATGAAGCTGACGGCATGGGCGGTGATGGAGTCGGCTATGTTTTCGTCTTTCCACAAGGCTTTGCCTCCTCCTTTCATGAAACCGATGCGGCTGATGCCGTTCACAATGGACATGTTGTGTCCGTTGCTCGGTTTCAGGTTGTATAGCAATTCCGGGTTATCCTTTCCGGTGGGTTCACCGGGGAAGTTGTGCGTATAGCTGACTTCTATCGGGGCGGAAGGGTCATAGTTGGCAACCTGCCCGTTTTCGATGAAGACACAGGGCACACGGTCGGCGGTGGCAGCCATGATATAGGAATAATCGAATCCCAAATCGCCGAGAGCCGTCGGCAGGGGAGCATTCCAGTCTTGTTGTGCGGTTTTGTCACCCAGTCCCAGATGCCATTTGCCGAAAGCACCGGTGGCATAGCCTGAACTTTTGAATATATCTGCCATCGTGTATTGTTCGGGACGGATAATCATTCCCGCGTTTCCGGCTGCTATGTCCGTTCCCGGTTTGCGCCAGGCATATTCACCCGTGAGCAGGGAGTAACGAGACGGCGTGCTGGTTGCAGCAGTGGCATGTGCATTCGTAAACCGGATTCCTTCGGAGGCAAGGCGGTTTACGTGGGGAGTTTCTATGTTTTTGGCTCCATAGCATTCCAAGTCGCCATATCCCAAGTCGTCTGCATAAATCAGGATGACATTGGGCTTGGACGTATTTTGCTTTGGCCCTCCGGCGTGGGCGGCCAAGCCGGAGAAGCATGCCAAAGGCAGTATGCAGTGAAAAGCTGTATTCATGGTCGTAAATTTATAATCCTACTCTGTTGGGGTCGGGGGTGGAAGACTCTTCCATCAACTGTCTGAACTTGGCTACAATGGCGGGATGTTGTGCTGCCACGTCGTACTCTTCGCGCAGGTCTGCGTCCAAATCATAGAGTTGCATTTCGGTGTTTCCTTGCCTGATGTTGGTTATGATTCCTTTCCATTTACCCATTCGGATGGCTTTATTGCCGATTTTCGGGTCGGGATATTCCCAGTAAAGATACTCATGTTCCTTTTGTCCGGCTTTGTTGCCGAGCAGGGTAGGCAGGAAACTGATGCCGTCGGTGGGCGGACAAGTGACGGATGCGATTTCGGCAAGTGTAGGCATGACGTCTTGAAAACAACAGATATGGTCGGTTTCCGAACCGGGCTTGATTTTGCCTTTCCACACCATGACGGCCGGGACGCGGATGCCGCCTTCGTGCAGGAAGCATTTGCCCCAACCATATTCGGACTTGAACCAGCCGCCGCTGTTGAACCACGGCGAATCGCTGCCGCCATTGAAGGTGGGGCCGTTGTCGGAAGTAAAAATAATCAAGGTGTTGTCATACAGGTTCTCTGCTTTTAACTTTTGGATTAGTTTGCCCACTTGCTCGTCGAAGTAGCTAATCATGGCTGCATAAGTGGCATGGGGATAGCGGCATATCCCGTATCCGGCTTTTCCCGTATAAGGCTCTTCGTCGCCAAACTTCTTGACATAATGCTGAACCCACCTTTCGGGTGCCTGAAGTGAGACGTGAGGCAGGGGAGTGGTCCACATCAGGAAGAAAGGCTTTTGCTTGTTCTCGTCCACGAAGGACATTAACTCGTCGAATATTAAGTCGTTGGCATATTCTTCCTGCTCGAATCTTTTATAGTTTTGGGGGTCGTAAGGGTCTTCATCTTTTCCCAGTCGGGCAAGGTGAGGGTTAATGACTTTGTTTTTCAGATATACACGCTCTTCGTTTTTGTAAAGGAAAGCGGGGTAATAGGTGTGTGCCTGGCGTTGGCAGTTGTAGCCATAGAATTGGTTGAATCCCTGCTTGTTGGGAGTGCCTTCCGAGTCGGGAAATCCCAGTCCCCACTTGCCGAAGCATCCGGTGGTGTAGCCGGCGTTCTGCATCATCCGCCCGATGGTCATGGTGTTTGCCTTGAGCGGATATTGTCCTTCCAGTTCTTTGTGGACAAACATGGAATCGTGGTCATTGATGGCGCCGCGATAGGCCATTTCGTTGTTGTAGCGTATCTGTGCGTGTCCCGAATGCATGCCGGTCATCAAGACACACCGCGCCGGGGCGGATACCGGCGAACCGGTGTAGTGCTGGGTGAAGCGCATTCCTTCCTGCCGGAGTTGGTCGATATGAGGAGTCTCTATTTTTTCCTGTCCATAGCAGCCTATGTCACCGAATCCCAAGTCGTCCATCAAGATGTAAACAATGTTGGGGCGGCCGCTTGCCGTTTGTCCCAAAGCGGGCATTGCGCTTAGCGCGGTAATGCCTAATATGAAGTTGGTCTTTTTCATGATATACTAAGCTTTTATTCCCATTTATAATTGTTGTCTGTCTCTTCGGTCAGTGCCGGTCCGAAGCTGTAACCTCTGTTTTCAAACCACTCTTTTTTATGGAGGATACGTTGGTAAAAGGTATCGAAATCCGTTAACGGCCCGTTGTGCCACATTTGTTCCGCCAGTGCCAAGATGCGTGGAAACAGCCGGCGGTCTATCATGCATTCTTTCACGCCGTCATCGGTCCAAAGCGCACATCCCATTCCCCGGATGAGCGGATTGCTTTCTTGTGTGGCTTTGTAGGAGGGATTGTCCATATAGACATCCTTTAAATCGAAGGTGCGGGCCTGCTCATATCCTTTCCAGGGAGTGAGTGGAAAATTGAGATAGGTGTAGTAGTTGGTACTGCAAATGACGGGATAATGATGGCGGAGGGCATTGCGGAGTGCCAAATCTTTGTGTCCGCGATAGTTCCACCATTGTATCACGATGTTGTCAGGCAACGGATAGCCGTCGTTATAAACCACATCTCCCCAAAAGACAGCCTTCTTTCCTTTGCTTTTCAGGTATTCCGCCATTTGTGCCGAAAACCACAGTTGCAGGTCATGGCTGTCTTTCAGACCTAAATCGGCAATTCTTTTTTGACAGTCCGGGCATTTGTTCCAATTGTCTTTGGGAGCTTCATCTCCTCCCAGATGGATGTAAGGCGAGGGGAACAAGGTGCATATTTCATCTAACACGTTTTTGAGGAATTGCAATGTATTTTCTTTCCCTGCACAAAAAATGTTTGGAGTAAAGCCGAGTTTGGGAATTTCGACAGGGCGGTTGAAGCACCCCAATTCCGGGTAGGAGTGGAGTGCGGCTTCGGCATGTCCGGGCATGTCTATTTCGGGGACAATCGTGATATTGCGTGCGGCGGCATAGTCCACAAGGGCTTTGATTTCTTCTTGGCTGTAGAATCCCTGTTGTTCTTCTCCAACGGCGGCGTATGCCCCTTTTTGAGTCAGCAACGGATATTGCTTGATTTCGACACGCCAGCCAAGTCCTTCGGTCAGATGCCAGTGGAAATAATTCATCTTGAGGAGTGAAGCCATGTCGATGTATTTCTTGATGGTGGCTGGTGATTGGTATTGACGGCCGGAATCGAGCATGAAGCTGCGCCATTTGATGCGCGGCGCATCCACGATGCCGACACATTGGAATAAGGTTTCCCCGTCGGGGCCCGTTTGTACCCACTGGCGCAAGGTTTGCACGGAGTAAGTAAATCCGGCATTGTCGGCGGCTTCTATTTTTATATTGTCGGGTGTGATGTGCAGGGTGTAGCCTTCGGGCGGGCAAGCGGGATTGCGAACGAAGCACAAGTCGGCTTTTTCTTTTGCATCGCACATTTGAATGTGGGGAACTACCTCGTCAATAAGCAGGGATAGGTAAGTCGCTGTTGAATCTTCTGCATACACTGTCACCCCCTTGTCTTTTATACTGAAACAACCTTTTGTCAGAGTTATCTGTTGAGGGGAAGGGATAATCACCTGTCCCTGGCAGGTCAGTGCACGGCAGAAGAGTAATATCAAAAAGATAATGGATGATTTGTTTATCATAACAGGTTTGTTTAGGTAATATGGATATATAGGTATAAATAGTCTGATTGAGTTGTTGCTTTTATTGGAGAAGGATGTGTCAAAAGTAAAATTGAAATCTTGACACATCCTTTCTTGGAATTGATATTTACGGTTTATTTACCTACTCCGTCATTCCAACCCGGGTTCTGCTCGAGTTGAGGATTCAGAACACGTTCCTGACGTGGTATCGGATAGAGGTAATAATATTCCGGCCAAAGCTGGGTGGGTTGCGGATGGAACTCCAAATAACCTTCGTTTCCGCCACCGTCGATGGTCACATTTGTTCCGGCCGGGAAGTCTGACTTACGCACATATTGTCCCAGTTTTTTCTTCATGGCATAGTGACATTTCTTCCATCTTCTTAAATCGTTGAACCGGAATCCTTCGGAAAATAGTTCAATACGTCTTTCACGGCGTATTTCCCATAGCAGAGGATTGACGGCATAATCGCCGCTGTAAGCCGGATTGCCAAGGTCACGTTTCGGATCGAAAGACTCATTGATTTCGGACACTTTCATCGGAGAAACATTAGCACGAGGACGCAACTTGTTGATGGTTTGATCTGCAACTGACTGGGTGAATTCTCCCAGTTCGCACATTGCTTCGGCGTAGTTCAGCATCACTTCTTCCACTCTGAAGATAGGCATGTCGGTTGCGCTTCCCACTTCCAGATAAGTACAGAAATATTTCCAGTTATTGTATCCGAAAGCCGATTTGTACCAAGGCTGGTTATTCAAATAGAAATCATAATGAGGAACAGCGCCTAAAATACCTCCGCTGAAACCCTGACGGAACGGCAATGTTTTTTGTCTTTCCTTGCTGCTGCCATATCCTATTCCTAATCTGATGTTCAAACTGTCAATGAAGCTTCTGTCTTTCGGATTGTCAGTGAATTTCCATTTGTTGTCCCAAGCTGTTGTTGATTCGGAACGGTCAATGTTATAAGGTGGGGTGACGTGCAACCACAAGCGGTGGTCACGATTGCTGAACTCTTCATATATGTCTTTGTCACTCAAGAACAAAGGGCTGTTCCAACGCGGTTTTCCATCACTACACAGGTAACTGTCCACTAAGTCACGGGTGGGGTTATAGAAAGAAGTGGCAGTGGTTCCTCCGATACTGACTGCGTGAACCACGTTTTCTGCATTGGAATAAGGTTTATACAAAATAATTCCCGGTACACCACTTAAGTCCAATGAACAGAATAAGTCATCATAATTATCGCATACATTCGGATAGGTGTGGAGCACTTCGGCAGATACGCGTTTGCATTCCTTTAAATAGGTTTCTGCATCATTCAGACCGTGATATTTCCGCCATGTGCCTTCAAACAGACAGAAGCGTGACATGAAAGTTTGTACCACGGCTTTGGTTATGCTGTTTTCTCCGTCACCGTTCACATTGATGTTTTGTTCGGCATATTGCAAATCTTCCAGGATATGTTTGGCTATGTCATCTCTGGATGCTCGCGGTCCTTGTATCAGGTCAGTTTCACTGTCACTCAATACATGGTCAATCCAAGGTACACCACCATAGTCGCATAACAATGAAAAATAACGGTAGCTGCGGAAGAAATATCCTACACTGCGCCAATGGGCCTTTTCTGCTTCGGTCATTTGTGAACCGTCTATGTGGTCGAGCATTAAATTAACGCGGCGGATGAAACTGTAATATTCCCATGAAGTATTTTCTTTTTTATCAGGAACAGTAACGATACCTCTAATCCAGCCGGTTTCACTGGTCTCTCGGGTTTGATTATAGGAAATGTCATCTGTGGCATTCTCAGAGCCATATCCTAATGCGGGAAATGTTTCATACAGTCCCCATGCGTATGCCTTGAAATTGTCGTAAGAGACAAAAGCTGTTTCTGCTGTAGGATTTCCCAACGGATACCTCTCCATAAAATCATTGTTCAGACAGCCGGAGAGTAGAAACATACATAGTATAAGTGTATAATTTTTCATAATTTATCTGGATTTAGAATGTTACATTAATACCGAAAGAGAATTTTCTCATAAAAGGATATTCCCAAGCGCCTTTGGTCAACATATCTGTTTCAAGTCCTTCGGGAAGGTGATCCCATGTATAGAGGTTTTCTCCTGTAGCAAAAACTTTAATTTGGTCAAAATGCACTTTTGTACACCATGCTTTGGGTAACGTATAAGACAGGGTGATATTCTGCAGTTTCAGATAGGATGCATCTGCCAGATACTTGCTTTGTACCCAATGATTTTTATCCGTGTTTACCCCATTATTGGCGTATACGCGCGGATAGAAAGCATTCGTATTTTCCGGTGACCAGAAATCCAGTGTTTCTTTGAACAAGCTTCCCCAACTTCCTGTGGGCCATGCTATCTGGTCTCTGCGCCAATAATCGCGTTTGCCCACTCCGCGTAGGAAAACGGTAAGTTCAAAACCTTTCCAACCTACTCCGGCAGTGATACCATAATGGTAACGTGGAGTAGAATTGCCAATAATTCGTTGGTCACCCGGATTGTCTGCTGTTCCGGCTCCACTGTATATCTCTGTGGGGTCGTCATCAAAGTTCTTGTATAACACATCGCCCGGATATACTTTTCCAACTCCATGAGGGATAGGAATACCTTGTTTCAACGTTCCGTCAGCATTAAAATCATTTTCTGTATAAAAACGGTCGGTTACATATCCCCATATTTCGCCCAGTTTCATACCTTTTCGATAGATTTTGTCACCTATCAAGTTGGTTTCATTGTTATATTTGGTAATTTCGCTTTGCGAATCGTAAAGATTGAATCCGATATGGTAACTCCAGTCTTTGATTCTGTCGCGCCAGCTGAGTTCCAGTTCCCAACCATAGGTTTTCAGATTGGCTGCATTTTGTTTGGCAGCACTGGCTCCGACTACCCAAGGCAAATCCATGCCGGGAGCAAGCATGTCTTTTGTGTCGCGTCGATACCAGTCAAAAGTACCACTCAGACGATTATTGAAAAGTCCGAAATCAATGCCGAAATCCAAAGTGTATACCTTTTCCCAAGAGAAAGAACTGCTGACCATGAGCGGGGCTTTCAGAGTGGTAGTCTTTTTTCCATCCACCAGCCAGTTACTCAGGTAAGGAGCCATGTCCGGGATATATGGATAATTGATGGGATTGCCATTGCCATCTAATAAAATCTGATTGCCAATGGAACCATAAGAAGCTCGTAATTTCAAGTTGGAAATAATTCCTTTACTGCCCTTCATGAAGCTTTCTTCCGAGATACGCCAGCCGGCTGAGAAAGATGGGAAGAATCCGAAACGATTGTTTTTGGGGAAACGAGATGTTCCGTCATAGCGTCCGTTAGCTTCGAACATATATCTGTCATTATAATTATAACTGATGCGGTAAAACATTCCTCGGAGGGCATATTCCTCAAACTTATCGGTAGTGGAGGCCGTACCGGTGGCACCTGACAAGGAGGGCAGATTGCTCAGCAACACGTCAGTCTTTTCCGACCATTGGGATTCATAATGGCTTTCTTCCTGATTGAATCCGCCCATTACGCTTATATTGTGTTTGCCTATCGAGAAATCGTAATTGGCAAAGATATTGATGGCATTATAGTTTGTAAAGTCTTGAGTCAGTGCATATCTGGTGTTTTCTACACTGTTCATGATGCCGGTGAAATTAAATCCTACGTACTGATATTTGTTTGCATAAAATTTATTGTATTTCGTAGTCCGGTTGTAAGTATACTCACCTGTAATCTTTAGGCCTTTAAGAGGTGATATAATGACACGTCCTAATACACGCATATCGGTTTTTTTGATATTGCGCGGTTCACCATATCGTACATAAGTAGCTGAAGTTTCGGCAGGATAGGTGATACCGTCGACTTCATAAGGCGAAATATTTTGATATGATGGCAATGCCATAGCGCTTCCCCACACACCGTTTCTACCACCTTGTTCCACTTTGTACTGATTGGAATTGGCATAACGGATGTCAAGCTGTGTGGTAAGCCATTTGTTTACATCCACACTGATGAAGCTGGAGAAATTGACACGGTTGAATTTATCCTTGTCTGTGATAAGTATGCCATCTTCACCGGTATAGCCGAGTCCCATACGGTAACTTGTTCTTTCGCTGCCGCCGGAGACAGAAAAACTGTGGTTCTGCATGAAGCCAAAATTGTCCATCATATCATCAAACATATCATTTTCACGCATCAGGAATAAATTTCCCTGTTCATCATAGATATATCCGTTCGGATATTTGGCAGGGTTTGCATTATAGTCTGTGATGTATTTTTCCCATTGGGTGATATTCTTTCCGTCCACGTATGTATCGTTTTCCCACCCCATCTTTTTATATGCCAACACCGATTCTAACGGACTGGCCTTTTGGGGTAGCTCTAGTGCAGTAGAGAAAGAGAAATTGTTATTGTAATTGAATTGAGGTCTGGTGTCTTTTTTCCCTTGTTTAGTGGTAATCAATATGACGCCAAAGGCAGCACGGGCTCCGTAGATAGCGGCAGAGGCTGCATCTTTCAAAATAGAAACGGACTCAATATCTTGAGGGTCAATCATATTTATGTCCATTGGAACATTGTTTACCAAGACGAGTGGAGAACCGCCGTTGATAGAGGTCGTACCACGGATATTATAGGACATATCTTCGCCCGGAGTACCTGTTGCTGCTTCAATTTTCAGGCCGGGGACTACCCCTTGTAAGGCAGCGGTTATATTGGATATAGGGCGGTCTCCCAAAGACTCTTTCATATTGACGGCACTCACCGCACCGGTCATATTTACTTTCTTCTGGGTTCCGAAACCGATAACTACTACCTCGTCCATTAATTGGGTATCTTCTTTCAATTGGATATGGAAGGTTGACTTATTTTTAAGGCTGATTTCTATTGGTTGATAACCTATATACGAAACAGATAATTGTCCGTTTTCAGGCACTTCCATAGAGAAATTTCCATTTACATCGGTTATGGTGGCCAATTGGCTGCCGATTACTTGAACGTTAGCTCCAATTAATGCTTCACCTTTGGTATCGGTAATGATTCCTTGAATTTTTTTCTTAGGAGCGGAATTTTCCTGTTTTCCGTTTGTAACAGAAGCGGGTTGGGGAATGATGATAATATGTCCCCCCTCGGTTCTATAAGAGAATCCGGTATTTTTAAGAACTGCATTCAAAACAGTTGCCGTACTTTCGTTTTTGAAATCAACCGTTACTTTTTGATTGACATTCAACTTTGTTTGATTGTATGCGATGCTGAGTTTGGTTTGTTTTTCAATACTTTCAAAAACTTTTAGTAGTGGTTGGTTTTTTACTGATACCGTTACAGGTTGATTTTGTCCGAATGCAATGTTATAAAAACATAAAGCCAACAGCAATACATAAAATTTATGAATTTTTACGGGTGTGTTTAGCCACGATAAGTTTCTAAATTTCATAATTTTGTAAATTAATCATTAATACTAAATTTAAGTGTCTTGAAATGTTTAAATGAAGTGATTTTGATTGATTTCGGGAACCGGATTACTCGCTATTTTCCGGTTCCTTTTTCTTTTTATTTTCCTCCTTTCTTTTTAGGTAAATATTCTAATATGATATTATCATCTTCTATTGTGTATGACAGATTGCCTATGGTTTTTGTGATAATGTTCAGTACATCATTGATACTACTTTGATGCTTGAATTTTATTGTATATAGGTCTGTTGTATTCAATGTCGGTGGAAGTAATATGCGGACATTATAAGTCCGTTCTAATGATTTGACGATTTCTTTTAAGGATTGGGATACAAAATTCAACTCTCCTTTGGTCCATCCTGAATAAATGGAAGCATCAATTTTTCTCTTTTGAAACTCTCCTGTTGTATTGTGATATTCTAGTTGTTCGTTGGGAGAGAGAACAGTGATTGGTTCTTCTGTAGGTTTTTGAATCATGACCGATCCTGATTCCAAAGTCGTTACGGTCTTGTCTTCATTTCCGT
>OKWR01002142.1_pt1 | contig 11256 bp, 4 predicted proteins | sample 1607101 | NCBI WGS metagenome assembly OKWR01 (sample SAMN04414076, study PRJEB24778) | human gut metagenome | material: faecal | host: Homo sapiens
AGCAGAATATCATGTTCAATCCAGATATTAAAAGAATTTTGAACAGCAAGAAAGTTACGGACCACCATGCAATCATTCCGACCATGGAGATCATCAAACAGGACTTAAAGGTGATTCCTGAGAGTGAAATGAAGATCCTTTCATTATGTGCGAACCGTCTGCTGTGTGCAACCGGGGAGAAGCACATTTATAATTCCACAAAGGCAGAGCTTACCTGCAACGAGATTGTGTTTAAGGTATCCGGTAAGGAAGTATGGAAAAATGGATGGAAGGAATTTGATGATTTCTTCAAAAATTCCTATAAGACCACAGAGGATAAATCGGATGCCGAGGAAGAAAAGAAGCTGCCGGAGCTTCGTGAGGGCATGATGATTGCAGTGGAGCAGACAAAGGTTTCCGAGCATTTCACACAGCCACCGAAGCATTATACTGAAGATTCCCTTTTGTCGGCAATGGAGCGAGCCGGAGCAGAGGATATGGGTGATGAGGTGGAGAGAAAAGGACTTGGCACACCTGCCACCAGAGCCGATATCATAGAAAAGTTGGTAAAAGACGGATTTGTGAAACGTGAGAAAAAGCAGATGATCCCGACAGAGGACGGAATGAAGCTGATCACGATACTTCCGGATGTAGTAAAATCTCCGAAACTGACCGCTGACTGGGAGAATAAGCTTACTCTTGTATCCAAAGGAGAAGTTGCTGCAGAACAGTTTATGTCAGGTATTGAAGCAATGGTAACTGATCTTGTAAAGACCTATCACAGCGTTAGTGATGAACATAAAGCCATGTTTGGCACAGGCAAGGGTGGACAAGAAGTGCTAGGCAAATGCCCGAAGTGTGGTGCTGATGTAGTCAAGGGAAAATTCGGAGCGTATTGTACCGGGAAATGTGGCATGAATGTCGGCAAGGCACTTGGGGTAACACTTTCCGATACACAGGTCAAGAGCCTGCTTCAAGGGAAAAAGATACTTGTAAAAGGTCTGAAGGGCAAGAAAGGCAGCTACGATGCTTATTTGATTCCAGAGAGGATAGAGGAGTTTTCTTACACGAAGGACGGTAAAGAAATCAAGGGATTACAGTATAAATTTAAGATGGAATTTCCACCGAAAAAGGACAAATAGAAGAAAACAATTCCAAAATAATTTGTAAGATTTTGTCGAAAACTGTCATGTATATAGTGAAGGGAGGACTTTGGCATGAATAAGGAAAAAGAAATAGATATGCTGAAAGAAAAACTTGACTATTATACGTTGGTAGCAACCGATGAGGAATTTGATGCCGAGGAAGTTATAAAAATTGTAAAAAGGCTGGAAGAACTTGAACCGACAGAAGCACCGGAAAAATCTGTCGATGAATTTTTGGACGATTTCTGGAAATATTGCGAGGAACGAGAAAGGGAGGAAAAAATACTAGAAGAATTTCGGAAGCAGAAATAGCTGTATCTATGATGAAAAAAGTGTGGTATTATGAGAGAAAGAAATTTACAAATCGGAAGTTGACAAGGAGTTTTGATAGCGTGAAAAAAATATTTCTTAAAATTGTGATAGGGGTTGTTCTTGTTTGTATTTTATTTGTTTGTTTTCTTTATACGAACAATGAGATCGGCGTGACTTCATCTAAGCTGGAGGCAGATATTCGTTCGTCGCAGAAGATTAAGGATGATTGGACGGTCGATGGAAGCGTTTCCAGCACGATGGCTGCATATATTTCTTACCCTCAGGATTTGAGTGACCATTCTTTTTCCGTCTATGTCAACCGCCCTGGTCTTTCCTTTGGATACTTTTTCCGTGGGGGTGGAAACCTTTCGGGGGTTCAAAGAGGAATTGCCGAGTACACCGTAGAAGGATATAATGAGCGAGCATTTATTTCTATGAATCAGCAACAGGTAACACAGCTTGAAATAGATGACGGCAACACAATTCAAGTGCTTGACATTGACAGCAATAAACCTTTTGCGATTGTTTTGCCTATAAATGCGGGAACCATTACATTCTATGATGTGAATGGCAATACTGTGGAATACTGGAACAATTCTCTTTGACAACTTCAAGTTTGTCGGTGCAACACTAATACCACACATAACTAAAATAACAACACAGCGTCAGAGCGTATGGGAAAACCTGTACGCTCTAATTTTTTATCAAAAAATGGAGGAAAACACATGGAAGAAACAAATGTAACAATGACAGCAGAGGAAATGCAGGGTGAGCCTGCGGCAAAGGAAAATGAGACAAAGGCGGAGAAGTTTATCCGTATTGGTGAGTACCGCATGAATAAGGCGGTGGATGCTATTGGCAGACTGGAGAATCTTGCAAATCGGGGTTCCTACGAATATACACAGGAACAGGTAGATGCTATGTTTCAGGCATTAGAGGGGAGGGTTGCGGAAGTTAAGGCGAGATTTACGCCTAAGAAAGCGGCTGAGAGTAAGACTTTCAGCTTTGGTACAACAGAATAGGAATGTAACGGGAAGTAAGGGAAAGGCAGTCATGTAGTGTATGTGGCTGCCTTTTTGTCGTATCTATGACAGGAAGGAGAACTGTGTGAGAAAATATGATTTTATATCGGCTCTGGCAAAAGAGACAGCAGCCGAGGTTGTCAAAAATCGTGAGGAATTGATGAAATACCTGACTACAGCGGCAAGGCTGTATAAGTATCCGTTCCGGGAACAGCTTTTGATCTATGCACAAAGACCGGACGCAACAGCGTGTGCTTCCATAGAACTGTGGAATGAGCGGATGCACTGCTGGGTAAACAAAGGGGCAAAGGGTATTGCACTTCTGGACGAGGACGAAGCACATGGCAAGCGTCTGAAATATGTTTTTGATGTTTCAGATGTCCATGCGGCAAGGAGAATCGGACGGTATCCGGAACTCTGGGAATTACATGAGGAACATAAGGAAGATGTAATTAAGCGTCTAGAGCAGACTTATGGTGCTACCGATGATAAGAAGCTGTTTGAAGAAAGACTTATTGAGATAGCTGAGAGGATTGCGGCAGATTATTATGAGGAATTGTTGCCGGATTTGCAGTACATGATCGAGGGCAGCTTCCTAGAAGGACTGGACGAGCAGAATGTCGGTATCCGTTTAAGAGATACTTTATCTGAGAGTATTTCTTTTACACTTTTATCTGCCTGCGGTGCAGATATGCAGGAGTATGGTTCGGAGTTTGCTTTCGATTTTATCCATGAATTTAATTCCATGAACACCCTTGCGGTACTTGGAGATGCAGCTAATGAACTTGCAAAACCGGTACTTTTAGAAATTGGAAGAACCATAAGGGCATATAACAGAAGCCACGAACAGGAACAAACAGAAAATTTAACGCAGAAAGGACTTGCAAATACTTCTGAAATAGACTACAATGCGTTAAAGCGTGAAAGCGAGAGCGGACATGAGGAATATAGTGACAACAATCCAAACAGCGTAGAAAGGGGCAATAGCGATGAATCTGACATACGAAAAGAACGGGGATTATCTGATCCCGACATTACAGGCGGACATTCAGCCGGAGGGAACCGTAACGAAGTACGGAATGATGAGGGAGACTTATCTGAAGGAGAACCACAGGGGCGTGTACTCAGCGTTTCTTCTGAAAGGGACATTGAAAGAACACCTACTGACAATCCAGAAGCAGGCAGAGGAGAGAATGGAGAAGCTGACAAGCCAGATGGCGGCAACCGAGGGAGTGACAGAACAGCTCAAGGAAACCGATCAGATGCTCTGGGTAGCGAAGATGAACAGCATTCGAAACCGAGCAGAGGAAGTGGTTCTGGGAGAACTGGTTTACAGTCTGTAGCAGACACAGATGATCTTCTCCGGGGAGAAGCACCGGAACCCACCTTTACACAACTCAGCCTGTTTCCTTCTTTTGAGGAGCAGGTCGGAACAGTCGCAGCAGCGGAAGCAAGTATGAAATATACCATGCCCGCTGCTTTTTCTTTGCCACAGAATGAGCTTGAAACCATTCTTCGCAGTGGTGGAGGAAAACAACACAGCAGAAAGCGTATCTTTGCAAAGTACACAGAGGGCAGAAATGCCGAGCAGATGGTGGATTTTCTGAAAAATGAGTACGGACAGACCGGAAAAGGTTTTGAAATCAATGGAAATCCCGTATCAGTGTGGTTCGATGAACATGGTATGAGTGTCGGCTATGGAACACAGGCAAAGGAAACACCACTTGTTACTATGAGTTGGGAAGAGGTAGAGAACCATATCCGCTCTATGATTGAAAATGGCACTTATATGAGTGCGAGTGAAGCATTTCTCGTGGATACGCAGGAGCGGAACCGTGTTGCTAATCAGATATTTTTCTTTCTTCGGGATGGCATGGATGAGATACCGGAAGAACTTGGATTAAAAGCCGGAAACTATCCGGAGAGTGAAGCAAAACTCATGGAACTTCTTTCTACCCATGAGGGCAGGGAACAGCTTAAAAATATTTTGGAAGATGCGGCAAACCGCCTTGCTTCTGGAGAAGCAGAATTAAAATGGCGGCATGTGAAATCACCGGAATATCTGTTATCGGAGATAGCAGACCTTGACAGAGAAAGGCTGGAATTTCCATTGCCAGATACTGTGGAAGTAGCACAGGAAGATTTTATTACACAGGATGAGATTGACTATGCACTAGGCAGGGGAAGCGGCTATGAGCATGGAGCTTTCCGCATCTATGAGTATTTCATGGAAGGACATGACCAGAAAGAAGCGGTAGCCTTTCTGAAAAAAGAATATGGCATTGGTGGTGGTTCCGGCGGACTGCCGGGTAATGATGATTCCCATAATGAACATGATGGAAAAGGTATCCGTCTGGAGAAAGGCAGTTATGGCAATCCGTATGCAAAAGTGCTTCTGAACTGGAATGTTGTAGAGAAAAGGCTTCGTGAGCTGATCAAAGAGGACAAATACTTATCTCCACAGGGAAAGGAAAACTATAAGGCTTACAAGGAAGAACAGGCAGAAAAAGCAAGACAGCGTGAGCTTTCTCGTCTGGAGCATGGACAGCGGTTAGAGTGTAAGAAAGACATTGATGCACTGATTGCTGAGAAATTCAATGGTTTTGTTCTTCCGAGGAATACCGCAGATGAGATCATAGATAAATATGGCATTGACTGTGTGGAATTTGTTCTTGCAAATACGGTTACGCATTTTGATTATGATGGTCGTTTTTCACGGAACAATAAGGACTGGGCAAAGGACATTGTTGCGGAAAATGAGTGGGAGAACAACGATCTGATTCTAAGCTCACATCCGGCAGTGCTGGACGGATTTACCAATCAGGCGAGAAGATATATCAATGTGATTCGGGAAAAAGAAAAGGAAGCACAGCAAAAGATCACGATTGATGGATATGAGTGTGTTCTGGTTGATGAGTGGGGCAGTGAAAAAGAGAAATATCTGCTTGGAAATGACATTGAGGACAGCAGTTTTTATTATGCACAGGTCAATGGGAAATCCTTTGAATACGACCATAAGCCGGAGCGTGGCGAGGTAGAAGATGATTATATCAATGCTTTGGCAGAGGAAGATATTGACAGGCACGAAGCAGAAGTGTTTTCACGCTTTGATGGGACGGATGGTATCGCTGAGCCGGATGAAACTGAGCCACAACAAGAATTTTCACAAGAGAAATCGCAGAAATTATCATGGCATGTGGTACATGATGCAGATGATGAATATGGAAATCCGACACAGTGGAGTGCCACCTTATCAGAGGGAGTATTTCTTTGGATTGATAAGGAAGTGGACGGATATGCTATTTATGATACGGCAGACACCACCCGTCCGGCATTGGAGACATTTTCGACTTTGCAGGAAGCAATGGACTGGGGGAATGAGCTTGCAGAAAGTGGCAGGGAAGCAGAGACGGAGTTCTCTGATGAAAGGGAACAGACCGAAGATGAACTGGACAACATAGACACGCAGGCTGCCCGTGAGCGTCTGGAGAATGGAGAAGCAGAGCAAGAGACTGAAGATATGCTGTCGCAGGTGCTTACCGGAGATTGGGAGCCGCTTACACCTTCGGCAGAGGAGAATAAGACTGTACAGGAAAGATCTGTGGCTGCACCGGATAAAAGCAACGCTGTCAATTTCCATATCAGCGATGACCGCTTGGGTGAAGGCTCTCCAAAAGAAAAATTCCAGAGAAATGTTGCGGCAATTAAGTTGTTGGAGCAGATCGAAGGTGAAAACAGATATGCTACACCGGAAGAACAGCAGATTTTATCCCAGTATGTCGGCTGGGGTGGTCTTGCCGATGCGTTTGACGAGAGCAAATCAAACTGGTCAGCAGAATATCACCAGTTAAAGGAACTGTTATCGCCGGAGGAGTACCGCATGGCAAGGGAGAGTACCTTGAATGCCCATTACACAAGTCCGGTCATTATCCGCCAGATGTACGAAACATTGGAGAAAATGGGATTTTCCAAAGGGAATATACTGGAGCCTTCCATGGGCATCGGCAACTTTTTTGGTATGATGCCGGATTCCATGAAAGAGAGCAGGCTTTACGGAGTAGAGCTTGACAGTATCACAGGACGCATTGCAAAGCAGCTTTATCCGCAGGCAGATGTGCAGATCAAAGGATTTGAAAAGACCGATTATCCGAACGATTTCTTTGATGTGGCAATCGGAAATGTACCTTTTGGTCAGTATAAGGTGGCAGATAAGCAGTATGATAAAAATAATTTCCTGATCCATGATTATTTCTTTGCAAAGACATTGGATAAGGTGCGTCCCGGAGGTGTGGTTGCTTTTATCACAAGCAAGGGAACCATGGACAAGGCAAGTCCGGAAGTCAGAAGATACCTTGCACAAAGAGCAGACCTGCTTGGTGCAGTGAGACTTCCGAATACCGCATTTAAGGCAAATGCAGGAACCGAGGTCACTTCGGATATTTTATTTTTCCAGAAGCGTGACCGCATGGTGGAGCGTGAGCCGGACTGGGTACATCTGGGAGAGGACGCAAATGGCATTACAATGAACGCTTACTTTGCAGAGCACCCGGAGCAGATCGTAGGAAAGATGGAAATGGTATCCGGTCCTTATGGCATGGAAAGCACCTGTAAGGCAGATGACAGCAGCCCATTTGAGGAGCAGTTAGCGAAAGCACTTCAAAATATTACAGGACAGATTGATACGATTGATCTGGATGAGGAGCTTGCGGATGACATGAGCAGGCAGAGTATTCCTGCTGATCCGTCCGTTAAAAATTTCAGCTATACCGTAGTTGAGAATGAAGTGTATTACCGTGAAAATTCTGTCATGAAGCCTGTGGAAGTATCAGACACCGCAAAAGAACGTATCAAGGGAATGGTGGCAATCCGTAACTGTACGCAGGAGCTGATTGATATGCAGCTTGAGGAATATTCCGATGCGGCAATCAAGGGAAAACAGGCGGAATTAAACACATTATACGATTCCTTCTCGAAAAAATATGGTCTGATCAATTCGCAGACGAATAAGAGAGCCTTTAATCAGGACAGCAGTTATTGCCTGTTGTGTTCTTTGGAAAAACTTGATGATGAGGGCAATTTCAAGGGAAAAGCGGATATGTTCACGAAGCGTACCATTAAAAGGGCAGAGGTGGTCACAAGTGTGGATACTGCAAGTGAAGCATTAGCAGTATCTTTAGCAGAGAAAGCTAAAATCGACCTTGATTATATGGCAGAGCTGACTGAAAAGGACAAGGATACGCTGATTGAGGAGCTTCGTGGTGTTATTTTCCAGAACCCGCTTACCGATGTCTGGGAGACAGCAGACCAGTATCTCAGCGGAAATGTGCGTGAGAAACTTGCCATTGCAGCAACCTATGCAGAAAATCATCCGGAATATGCTCCAAATGTGCAGGCTCTTACGCAGGTACAGCCGAGGGAGCTGGACGCATCGGAGATTGAGGTGCGTATTGGTGCCACATGGATTGATCCAAAATATATCAATGATTTCATGCGTGATACGTTCCAGACACCGGAGCATTTATTCCGCAGAGATACGATTGGGGTGCAGTTTTCGGGTGTGACCGGAGAGTGGAACATTAAAGGGAAAAACGCTGACTTTGGAAATACGCTTGTCAACATGACCTATGGTACAAGCCGGGTAAATGCCTATAAGATACTGGAAGATTCCTTAAATCTGAAAGACACAAGAGTTTATGATACCATTGAGGAAGATGGAAAGGAAAAAAGAGTTCTTAATAAAAAGGAAACCATGATTGCAAGCCAGAAGCAGGAAGCGATAAGGGAAGCATTTAAGGACTGGGTATTCCGTGATCCGGAGCGCAGGCAGACACTTGTGGCAAAATATAATGAGCTTTTCAATTCCACCAGACCAAGAGAATATGACGGTTCGCATCTGAAATTTCCGGGCATGACACCGGATATTGAATTAAAGCCGCATCAGAAAAATGCGGTTGCCCATGTGCTGTATGGGGATAATACCCTGCTTGCACACTGCGTTGGTGCCGGAAAGACCTTTGAAATGACAGCGGCGGCAATGGAAAGCAAGCGTCTGGGACTATGCCAAAAGTCATTATTCGTGGTGCCGAACCACCTGACTGAACAATGGGCAAGTGATTTCTTACGGTTATATCCAGGAGCAAATATCCTTGCGGCAACGAAAAAGGATTTTGAACCCGCCAACCGTAAGAAATTTTGTTCCCGTATTGCAACAGGTGATTATGATGCCGTTATTATCGGGCATAGTCAGTTTGAAAAAATCCCGTTATCACAGGAAAGACAGGCAGCCACAATCGAAAAACAGATTGATGAGATTGAGCTTGCTATTGATCAGGCAAAAAGAGACAACGGGGAGCGTTATACCATTAAGCAGATGGAAAAATCGAGGAAAGCATTGCAGGTGCGGCTTGACAAGTTAAATGACCAGAGCCGTAAGGATAATGTCGTGACTTTTGAGCAGTTGGGTGTAGACAGGCTGTTTGTGGATGAGAGCCACAATTACAAGAACCTGTTCCTTTATACGAAAATGAGGAATGTGGCAGGCATCGCACAGACAGAAGCACAGAAGTCATCTGATATGTTTGCCAAGTGCCAGTATCTTGATGAAATCACAGGCGGCAAGGGTGTAACTTTTGCGACCGGAACGCCAATTTCCAACAGCATGACGGAGCTTTATACGAATATGCGTTATCTCCAGTATGGTACGCTTCAGAAGCTGGGACTGGGACATTTCGATGCGTGGGCGGCTTCTTTTGGGGAAACACAGACCGCCATAGAACTTGCACCGGAGGGAACCGGATACCGGGCAAAGACAAGATTTGCGAAGTTTTTCAATCTTCCGGAGCTGATTGCACTTTTCAAGGAGAGTGCGGACATTCAGACACCGGATATGTTAAAACTTCCTGTGCCGGAAGCAGAGTATGAAAATGTGGTATTAAAGCCGAGTGAATTTCAGAAAGAAATGGTGGCGTCTCTTGCGGAACGTGCTGAAGCAGTCCGGGACAGACAGGTGCAGCCTTACGAGGACAATATGCTAAAGATTACCAATGACGGAAGAAAGCTGGCACTTGACCAGAGGCTGCTCAATGATATGCTTCCAGATGAGGAAAATTCCAAAGCGGCAACCTGTGTGGAGAAAGCCTATGAGATATGGGAGAACACCAAAGAGCAGAAGTCAGCACAGTTGATTTTCTGTGATCTTTCTACACCGAAAGGCGATGGCACTTTCAATGTGTATGAGGATATAAAAAACAAGCTCATGGAAAAGGGAGTGCCGGAGCAGGAGATCGCATTTATCCATGATGCCAATACAGAACTTAGAAAAGCGGAGCTGTTTGCAAAAGTAAGAAGCGGACAGGTTCGTTTTTTATTAGGTTCTACAGCAAAAATGGGAGCCGGTACGAATGTGCAGGACAGATTGATTGCACTGCATCATCTGGATGTGCCTTGGCGTCCTTCTGATATTGAACAGCAGGAAGGTCGTATTTTACGACAGGGCAACCAGAATGATAAGGTCAAGATATTTCGTTATGTTACGGAAGGTACGTTTGACAGTTATTCGTGGCAGCTCATCGAGAATAAACAGAAATTCATCGGACAGATCATGACCAGCAAATCCCCGGTGCGAAGCTGTGAGGATGTGGACGAAGCGGCACTTTCCTATGCAGAAGTCAAGGCACTTGCCACAGGTAATCCCTACATAAAAGAAAAAATGGATCTCGATATTCAGGTATCAAAGCTGAAACTGATGAAGGCAAACCATACCAGTCAGAAGTACAGGCTGGAGGATAACATCACACAACATTATCCGCATCAGATCGCCATTTTCAAGGAGCGTATCGAAGGCTTTACTGCTGATATGGAAAAATATGCGAAAAATAAGCCGGAGGATAAGGAGCAGTTCTTTATGCAGGTGGGCGGAAAGCCATACACCGATAAGAAGGAAGCTGGAACTGCGATCATAGCCATGTGTAAGGAAATCAAAGGCATCAATGCTAGTGCGGATGTAGGGGAATATCTTGGATTTAAGCTGAATGTAACTTTTGATTCTTTTAACAATAAGTTTGTGATGAATGTCAAAGGAGCCATGAGCCATCCGATGGAAGTCGGCACTGATCCGCTCGGCAATATCACCCGTATCAACAATGCACTGGAAGCCATGCCAATACAGCTTGAGGAAGCACAGACGAAACTTTCCAATGTGGAACATCAGCTTGAAACAGCAAAAGCAGAAGTAGACAAGCCGTTTCCGCAGGAAGCGGAGCTTTCCGAGAAACTGGAACGTCTTGCAGAACTTAATGCCTTGCTTAACATGGATGAAAAGGGCGATGATGCGATTGGCATGGATGACGAAGCCACGGAACCAGAAAAACCACATGAAGATGTGAAAAAAGTGGATAACCGGGAGGAAGTGGTTGCGGATATGCCAATCAAGCAGAGCAATTTGGAAAAAGCAGCACCAGAAGGAGAACGCAGACTTGCAGACCGACCTGCAGAACGGACTTCATTGCAAGAAAAACTCGCAGCAATGAAGGCAAGGGTGTCCGGGACACCTGCAGGAAGGGATGCAGTGGATAAGGCAAAGGGGAAAGATCAGATTTTATAAAAAAGTTTTATTCCCAACTTTATTCCCAACCTGTCAGCACTATTCGGGTTGGGAATATTGAAAAGTGTTATAGCAGTTTATGTAAGGGCAGTCCGTAGTGGCTGCCCTTTATCGTGCAAAGATGGAGATCATTTATGGCAGACAATTGTTATTGGTAGGAGCATGTGGCAATGAGGATTGGCAGATGTTACCGTTT
>OKWR01002144.1_pt1 | contig 11236 bp, 11 predicted proteins | sample 1607101 | NCBI WGS metagenome assembly OKWR01 (sample SAMN04414076, study PRJEB24778) | human gut metagenome | material: faecal | host: Homo sapiens
GGCGACGGGCAGCAGCAGGATCAGCGCCAGCCAGGCTGCCGCCGAGGCGGGGACGCGTTGCTGGCGCGTGACGACGGGGACGGCCATGAGCGCCCAGGCTAAGTGGAGCAGGAGTACGATATACATATCCCGCGCGAGGCGCATACTCCGTGCCATGCGCTGCGAAAAAAGATTTGGAAATTAGAAAATAACTTTCTATCTTTGCTGTATACAATGGAAACAGGGTTCTGGCCTTCACCGGTCAGGATTCTTATTTTTTTACGTTGTTTGTTTTACAGGGTTCCCCCGCCGCAAAGGGGAATACAGGAGGATTTTGGATGTGGGACGGGCATCACCGGATGCCTAATGTGAGTTCGACGGGCCCCATGTTCGGAATCTTTCGCAGCGTTATGAAATTCAAGTACGTCGGACTCGTTTAATATTATGGCAAAAGAGATTATTTATCTGACAGCGGAGGGTTACAAAAAACTCAAGGATGAGCTCGACCACATGCGTTCCGTCGAGCGTCCGGCGATATCGGCGGCTATTGCCGAAGCGCGCGACAAGGGTGACCTTTCGGAGAACGCGGAGTACGACGCCGCCCGCGAGGCGCAGGGTCTGCTGGAGATGCGTATTGCCAAGCTGGAGGATTCGCTTGCTAATGCCCGGGTGATCGACGAGTCGAAGATCGACAAGAGCAAGGTGCAGATACTGAGCAAGGTGTCGCTGCTGAACCACAACACCAAGAAAGAGGTGGCTTACACGATCGTCGCCGAGCACGAGGCCAACCTGCGCGAAGGCAAGCTGGCGATCGGTACGCCCATCGCCAAGGCATTGCTGGGGCACAAGAAAGGCGACCGCGTCGACGTGGAGGTGCCCGCCGGGACGATCCATTTCGAGATCCTCGACATCAGCATCTGAGGCGCCCGATCCGCAGGGTGGCGGCGCCCATCGTCCGCCTCCCGGCAACCGGGTGCGAGGACACGACATATATCCCCATTTTCGGGTATTTTTGCAGGGCCGTTTTGAACGGCCCTTTTTTATTGCTATCTTTGGCCCGGAAAGATGATACGCTACGCACCCAAAAGACTCTATGCGGCTTTGCTGCTGCTGATCCTGCTCGCGGCCTACGCGGGGCAGAAGGTGCATATCTACAACGAAGACCATGCGCATTTCTCCGCGCACTGCGGCGATCTGGTGCCCGACAACGGCGCGCATACGATCATCGTCGACAGGTGTATCATCGACGATTTCTATTTCTTCCCCTATCTCGACATCGCGCCGACCGTGCATTCGTTCTATGCCCGGATGCTGGCCGTGCTGCTGCCCGAGGCAACCCGCTGCAAACTCTACGAGCAGGCGTCGGGCATTTCGCTGCGTGCGCCTCCCGTGGCGTAGCCCCAATCCCTGGGTTTTCTTCTCCGATCGGTTTACCGGGTGCATGCAGCCCGGGTCATACTATTTACATATTATCTGACAAGCAATGAAAAAATATATTTTGCTGGCACTCTTCATGTGCCGGTGCGTACTGGTACTGGGTGTCGAGGCGCCGAAGAAAAGTACCGACGCCAATATCTTCGGCCATGTGGTCGACCGCGACACGCATGAACATATTCCCTATGCGACCATCGCCGTGACGGGCACGGCATTCGGTACCACGACCGACGCTTCGGGGCATTATTTCCTGAAAAACCTGCCCGAGGGCGCGTTGACGCTCGAAGTCCGCGCGTTGGGTTATGCCTCGCAGACGCAGCAGGTGACGCTTCGACGCGGACAGACGGCCGAACTGAATTTCGAGGTGGTGCAGAGCGGCATCTCGATGGACGAGGTGGTCGTGTCGGCCAGCCGTTCCGTCCGGCTGCGCCGGGAGGCGCCTGCTCTGGTGAGCGTGCTGGACGCCGGGTTGTTCGAGAAGACCAACGCCTCGTGCCTGGCACAGGGGCTGTCGTTCCAGCCCGGCGTGCGTGTCGAGGACGACTGCCAGAACTGCGGCTTCACGCAGGTGCGCATCAACGGTCTCGACGGCCATTATTCGCAGATCCTGGTCGATTCGCACCCGGTATTCTCGGCCCTGACGGGCGTATACGGCCTGGAGCAGATCCCGGCCAACATGATCGAGCGTGTCGAAGTGCTGCGCGGCGGCGGTTCGGCGCTGTTCGGGTCGTCGGCCATCGGCGGCACGATCAACGTCATTACGAAGGAGCCTTCGCGCAATTCGGCGCAGATGTCGCATACGCTCACTTCGATCGGCGGCAGCAATTCCTATGACAACAATACGATGCTCAATGCTTCGCTCGTCACCGAGAGCGGCCGGGCGGGGCTTTGCGTCTTCGGCCAGAGCCGCCACCGCTCGGGCTACGACCACGACGGCGACGGCTTCACCGAAGTGCCCGTCATCAACAGCCAGTCGGTGGGCATGCGCTCGTTCTTCCGTACGGGCGCCTATTCGCGCATCACGGCGCAGTACCACCATATCAACGAATTCCGCCGCGGGGGCGACATGCTCGACCGGCCGCCCCACGAGGCGCAGGTCGCCGAGCAGATCGACCATTCGATCGACGGGGGCAGCCTTTCGTTCGACATCTCGTCGCCCGACCGCCGCAACCGCTTCAATGCCTATGCCTCGTTTCAGAATACGGCGCGCAAGAGCTACTACGGCAGCAAACAGGATCCCGATGCCTACGGGACGACGCACGACCTGACCGTGGCGGCGGGGATGCAGTATATCCACGAGTTCAGGAAGCTGCTGTTCATGCCCTCGGAGCTGACGTTCGGAACGGAGTACAGTTACGACGACCTGGGTGACCGTTCGGTCGGCTACGACATCCACACCGACCAGACGGTGCATATCGTGGGGGCCTACCTGCAGAACGAGTGGAAGACCAGGAAGTGGTCGCTGCTTGTCGGCGGCCGCCTCGACAAACACAACCTCGTAGACCATGTGATATTCAGCCCTCGCGTCAACGTGCGTTTCAACCCGTCGGAAGCGGTGAACCTGCGCGTGAGCTACGCCGGGGGCTACCGTGCCCCGCAGGCGTTCGACGAGGACATGCACATCGCCATCGTGGGCGGAAAGCGGGTGCGCATCCAGCTTGCGGACGATCTGAAGGAGGAGCGCTCGCACAGCGTGAGCCTCTCGGCCGACCTTTACCATACGTTCGGGAAGGTGCAGACCAACCTGCTGGTCGAGGGTTTCTATACGATCCTCGACGACGTGTTCGCCCTGCGCGACATGGATGATGCGGCCGACGGCGGCAAGGTCAAGGAACGCTACAACGGTTCGGGGGCCACGGTGCGCGGCTTCAATGTCGAGGGGCGCGCGGCCTTTACCCGCTGGTTCGAGTTGCAGGCGGGCGTGACGCTTCAGCAGAGCCGTTACAAGGAGCCCGAATTCTGGAGCGAGGACGCAGAGGTGCCGCCCGTGCGCCGGATGTTCCGCACGCCCGATACCTACGGCTATTTCACCGCGTCGTTCAAACCGGTGCGGAATTTCACGGCCGACCTGTCGGGAACCTGCACCGGGTCGATGCTGGTGCAGCACATGGCCGGGTCGGGCGTCGCGCAGGACGTGGCCGTCTCGACCCCGTCATTCTTCGACATGAATATTCGCCTGTCGTACGACGTGCGTATCTACAAGGAGATAACCATGCAGCTCTATGGCGGTGTGCAGAACCTGTTCAACGCCTACCAGAAGGACTTCGACAAGGGTGTAGACCGCGACTCGGGCTACATTTACGGCCCGTCGCTGCCCCGCAGCTGGTTCGTCGGCGCGAAGTTCAGTTTCTGATTCCCTCCTTTTGGGACTGCTGAATACGACAAACGTCCGAAGTCTGACTTCGGACGTTTGTGTTGTCGGGCGGTTCGAATTATTGTAAATTATCTACGAATCTTCCGAGGTTGGTGATGACACCAGCCTTTATTTCGAGCGGTTTGGTCGCTTTTCGTTCGTAGTAATCCTCTCCGAAATCGTAAACTTTCATGGTGAAATCGTTGTAGGTGCCGGGAGCGACGGGGATATAATACACGAATTCTGCGCCGATATTCTGCCCTTGCGGTTCGATGGTGATCGGAGAGGTGGTATGATCTCTTATTAATTCTCCGGTTCCGGTCGCAGGGTCGTAATGATATTCTCCGGTGAAGTCCTTTCTTTGGGCCATACCTGTGGCTTGGAAGGTAATCTGGTATTGTGCACTGCGTCTTGTCTGGATCGTCAACTTCATGACGCCGAATATATTTTTAAATGTCATGGCGTTCAGATCGGTGCCGTGGGCGACGGCAGGGTTACGAACTGCGAACTCATAGGAGTTGGGCGAAGGGTAGTTGAGCGATGGTTTGAATACGGCAGATGCCTCTCCGGGGTTGGAGAATATGAATTTCCCGTTTTCGTATTTTACCGTGTTGAGTACTTCGGGGCCATTGGCGCAATAGCATGAAACTGCGAGATAATCGGGTGTTTCCGCTTCGTCGGTGAAAGTGCATTCGCCGGTGAACGTAGTGCTATTGCCTTGGGACAGGGCGGCAAGTTCGCCTGCTTTTGCGTAGGACCCGTCATTTTTGAGGTACCACAGTTGGATCAGGTCACCTTTCTTCCAGACGACGCTCAGACCGTCCTTATCCAGTGCCGTGCGGATTTTGTCTTGCGACGCGATTGTTTCGGACGTTGCGTTGAGGGTAATGGTACGGGTTTCGGGAGCGGGTTTTGCGATTTCATTCTTTTCGGCGCAGGAGACTGCCAGCACGGCGCAGGCACAGGCCAGAATTGTTTTCATACTTCTCATGCTCATCATCATTTGTGGGTTTACCATTCATAATCTTCTTCGGAGAATGAGTCGTGTCCGTTTTCGGGTGTGGAGACCGATACCGCAAAGCCTTGTTCGGTGCGGATTTCCAGCAGTTCTATTGCCGGAGTTTCATACGTTGCTTTTTCCATATGGGATGAATTGATTTGAAAGTGAAAATTGATTCCGCGTAAAAATGAAACGAGAACCGTATCCGCATACTGCGGATACGGTTCTCGTTGAAAGGATATGTCGATTGTCTCAACTACATGGCAAAATTCCCCCCCCCGAACGTATTACGAATAGGGGCGGCGTTCATTTTTGCGCTATGTAGGCTCGTATTCTTCATAATTGCGCCGGCAAAGGTCGGCAATAATTCATAGTATGCAAAATTCTTTAATATGTCAAATCAGCCCGTTTGGTGAGCAAATGCGGTTCGAAATTGGCGGGTGCTGAGGTGTTTAGGCAATGAAAAACCCGCCCCAGATTGTTTGGGACGGGTTTGAAATCTGTTGTGTATTCGCAGTTTAAATCGCCTTGATCTCGTGGAGCACGTTGTTGGTCTTGCGGACGGCGTCGGCCGAAGCTGCGAATTTCTCGGCCTCTTCTTTCGAAAGGTCGATTTTCACGATCTTCTCGATGCCTTTGCGGCCGATGATCGCGGGTACGCCGATGCAGATGTCCGACTGTCCGTACTCACCTTCGAGGTAGCACGAGCAGGGGATCATTTTCTTCTGGTCGTTGAGGATCGCCTCGACCATCATGGCCGAAGCGGCTCCCGGTGCATACCAGGCCGACGTGCCGATGAGTTTGGTCAGCGTTGCGCCACCCACCATCGTGTTGGCTACGGCCTCATCGAGTTTTTTCTTCGATGCGAACTGCGAAACGGGTACGCCGTTGACGGTGGCCTTCGAGACGAGCGGAATCATCGTCGTGTCGCCGTGGCCGCCGATGACCATGCCGTCGACGTTATTGATGTTGGCGCCCGTAGCCTTGGCCAGGTAGCACTTGAAACGCGACGAGTCGAGTGCGCCGCCCATGCCGATGATGCGGTTCTTCGGAAGTCCCGAAGCCTTGAGCGCCAGATAGGTCAGCGTATCCATCGGGTTGGCTACCACGATGATAATGGCGCGGGGCGAATATTTCACTACGTTCTCGATCACGCCCTTCATGATGTTGGCGTTGGTGCCTATCAGCTCCTCGCGCGTCATGCCCGGCTTGCGGGGAATACCCGAGGTGATGACTACCACGTCCGAATTGGCGGTCTGCTTATAGTCGTTGGTGACGCCCACGAGCTTGGTGTCGAAATCCATCAGCGTCGAGCACTGGTACATGTCCAGCATCTTGCCTTCCGAAAGACCTTCCTTGATGTCGATCAGGACGACTTCGCTCGCAACTTCGCGGCAAGCCATCACATTTGCGCAGGTTGCGCCTACGGCACCTGCACCTACTACTGTAACTTTAGACATAGCTTTTTATTTTTTGTGTTTAGCCTATCAGCTTTTCGTAATCCGCGGCGCTCAGCAGTGCGTCGTACTCGGCCGGGTCGGACATCCTGACCTTGACGAGCCAGCCTTCGCCGTATGCGTCCTTGTTGACGATGGCGGGGTCGGCGTCCACGGCGTCGTTGAATTCGAGGATCTCGCCGCCGATGGGCAGGAATGCGTCGCTCACGGTTTTTACGGCTTCGATCGAGCCGAATACTTCGCCCGCGGCGAGGGTTTCGCCTACGGTCGGCACGTCTACGAAGACGATGTCGCCCAATTGGCTCTGTGCGAAGTCGGTGATGCCGATTACGGCCGTGTCGCCCTCGACGCGGCACCACTCGTGGTCGTTCGAGTATTTCAGATTTGCTGGTACGTTCATGGTGTGGTTATCGTTTAAAATTCAAATGCGGTTTTTTCATTGCAAATATAACTGTTATTTCCGTAACAGCAAGGATTTATGTTATATTTTTAACTCAATAACCGTAAGGGTATCCGAAGTTTTTGGGATGTCGTAAATATTTGTTAATTTTAAAACAACTTACGTCACGACGGAAACCCTGAAACCACAGCCTGTGAAAAAACGATCCTATTTGATTGCCGCAGGATGTACTGTTGTCCTGTATGCCCTTTCGGCCTGTTCCGATCATGCGGCGAATGATACCGCGCAGGCCGGAAATCCGGAAACTATGTCCGTGGCCGAGGCACGCCGTTATTTCGAGCGTGTTGCGGCACCGACCAGAGCCGGGGGTGAAGAGGGGACGCTGACGCTCGGGACTTATATGCCCGACTGGTCGCTGGCGACGGTCTCGGCCGGGGAAGTGCTTTCCAGTACCGATGTGCCTGTCCGGGGCGAGTTCCGCTATTTTCGTTATCGGATCGACGAGTACGGCGAACCGCGTTTTACCCCGATCTACCATAAACTGGTCGTCGTAAAGGATTCCCGCAGCGGTGTCATGAGCAGCTATCTGCGTTTTTATGTTCCCGATCCGGACTATGCCGCGGGGCGCACGGCCGACGACTACGACAGGCTGCTCAACAGCGGCTCCAAGGGGGATTTCACCGGGCTGGCGGTTTACACCTCGCTCGACGGATTTCCGGTTCATGCGGTTCGTTATGCCGGAGGAGCATGCCAGGCTGAAGCGTTCCTTTACGATAAGTCGCGGACACAGGCGGAAAATACCGCCCGCCTGGGCGAAATGCTGGATGGCCTGAGTGTCGTGTGCAGCCGGGAAACAGCGGTGACACGTGCGGAGGCGGAGGCGGAGAAAAGCGAGCCGGTTGACGGCGGCGGTATAGAGGCGATTGTGGTTTCTGCCAAGCACCCTGTAAACCATATCAAATATGAGCGTCCGGATACGGATCCCGTCAAGCCTACCGAAGAGGATCGGGGCCCTTCGGGCAGCGGTGGCGGCGGTGGCGGTGCCTCCTCTAATCCGGGAAGTCCGGCCAACACCCGTTATCGGGAAAACGAAAATATAATGCTTGCTTCCGACAGCAGGGAAAAACTGGAACCGTTGCTGGATTCGTTGCGCCAGGATTGCATGGCCGGGAAGATTATCGGTTCAATCCGGGGGAATGTAACGATCCGCACCGGTTTTTTCGGAAGTTCGGTGATGATTCCGACTGCCTATACTTTCGAAGGCGGTGCCGTATGGGACGATTTCGAGATCAGGATGGGGTCTCGGCTCGACGATATCACTTTGCTCGAAGAGCTTTTCCATACGCACCAATGTTCGGGCAAAACCCCCGAAGAGTACAGAGGCATGCGGCTCAATAACGAGATCGAGGCCAAACTGTGCTGGTATATGTATCGGTTGAAAATCGGGAATATGAACGGAGTCAGTAAATATATCAGTGAAGGCGAGGGGCGACGGATATTTGGAACTTTGAGTAAATATATTATGTCCGGAAATATAAAAAGTGATAATTTTCGGGAAGAATATCGGAATGCCGCGTCTTTGCTAAGGAGTATGAGCCGTTCATACGCGGATGTTACGCTATATCCTTTTTCCGAGGATGCTGTGAACGTCGATGTTTTAATGAAAATGATGGAGGATTGTCCGGAATATAAAATTGAATAACATATGAAAAGAGTGTTTAGCATCATTATTATTTTGGGGCTTGGATCAACTGTTTCCGCTCAGGATTACTATACGGGCCGGGATCGTATTACTGCAGACGGGATTACATTTTTGGCTTCTGTCTACCAGGGCGTAATTCTATCTTTGGCCAATATAACCAATACCCGGGAAAATGCACCGGAAGTTTATAAGGATGGCAGCCCTATCGAACCGGAATTCGAAGAATACGCCGTTGCGAATACGATCCCCGGATGTGTGGAAAAGGCTTTTACAGAGACTTTTACACGGGAGGACTATGAACTGTTGCGAACAGATGCAGAAGCCGTTCTTACAATAGGTTATGTCATTTCACCAGCGGGTGTTACGGAAGAAGTTTCGTTTACAATAGATTATGTTCCTTGTATGTTGGCTATTCCGCCATCCAAATTCGCATTGCTGGAAAAGAATCTCAAGCGATATGTGAAATGGGACGTTAATCTTTTCGGCCGGAAATTGCAGTTTATGCATGGGATGAGTTTTGTCAACTTTTCGAAGATACGCCTTCAATATCCGTCATCGGAACCTGAAATTCCGGACTTGACGGTGCCGACAGGGCCCCGCAATCCCGGGGATGAAGAGTTGAAACCTGCTCCGTGGAATTGACGTTGCCTGTTCGAGCGTACGGCCCTCCGGGAGTTTTGCGATCGATTCTAATGATTATGGCAATTCAGCTTTTCCCGGCGATCACGAATTCGATCTCCCGGAAGAGGTATGCGTGCCGCGTGCCGTCGGCGTGGCGCAGGATCAGCTCGCCCGAGGGGCGTACGCCTTCGAGGACGGCCTCGACGAGCGTGCCGTCGGGGGAGAGACCGGCGAGGCGCATGCCGGCGTCCGTGAAGTCGTCGCGGAAGTCATTGTTGAACTCGTAGCGGTGGCGGTGGCGCTCCCAGATCTCGGACGCGTCGTAGAGCGCGCGGGAGAGCGAGCCCTCTTCGAGCACGCAGGGGTACTTGCCAAGGCGTGCGGCCGCTGGCGACCGCCATCGACACGGGGTTGGGCAGTGCGGGGTTGAACGCACGCTGGTTGACGTTGATGCCGATGCCCGCGATCGTCCGCGCGAGGGTCGGGCCCGAATAGCTGTGCTCGATGAGGATGCCGACCAGTTTTTTGTCGCCGACATAGATGTCGTTCGTCCATTTGATGCGGGCGTCGATGCCGAAGGCGGCGAAGGTGTCCGTAAGCGCCAGCGTGACGGCTTCGGAGAGCAGGAACTGTTCGCCGACGGGCAGGAACACGGGTTCGAGCACCAGCGTGAAGGTGAGGTTCTCGCCTTCGGGGCTCGTCCACGAATGCCCCCGCTGCCCGCGCCCGGCGGTCTGCCGTTCGGCCCAGACGATGTCGCCGTGACGGTATTCCGGCCGCTTGGCATCGTCGTTGGTCGAGGTGGTTTCTGCGATGCGGTAAATCATGTTATTGCTTGAAAAGTTCTCCGAGGGTTTCTGCGAGCACCTTGCCCCGCAGTTCGCGGGCGACGACTTCGCCCGTCGAACAGTCGATCAGGTAGTTGGTCGGGAATTTGGTGACGGAGTAGAGGTCGCAGACACGCCTGTCGGCGTCCGTCAGGTTAATCCACGCCATCCCGTCTTCGGCGATGGCTTTTTTCCATGCCCCGGCGTCTTTGTCCGTCGACAGCCCGACGACTTCGAATCCCTTGTCGTGATAGGCCTCGTAGGCAGTCCTGATATGCGGCATCTCGCTGCGGCAGGGCACACAGTCGGCGAACCAGAAGTCGAGCAGGAGGTAGCGGCTGCGTTTCATGACCTGGCTTAACGTGACCGGGTTGCCGCCGGCGTCGTTCGCCGTGAAATCCACGTATCGGGCGAGTTCCCGCGACCGGAGCACGCGCTCGATATGTTCGAGGGGGCGTTTCATCAGCCGGCAGGTGCGCAGGTGAGGCGGGAAGAGGCTGACGATCGAATCGACCCGGGCCCGCGAAATGTCCTTGTCGTAATGGATAACGCCGTCGACCATCGCCACTCCGAAGATATTGTCGGTGTTGGCAGCGAGGTTGCGCGCCGAGGAGCCGATCAGGCTGTCGAGCAGTGCGGCGCGGTAGGCCTGGTCGTGGTCTTCGAAATTGTAGGCATGCAGCGCCCGGTTCACGAATCGCAGGTGCGCCCCGAAAGCGTCGTTGGCCGGGGTGCCGGAGGGATAGTACTCGATTTTGTCGTGGTTGCTGGACTCCTCGGCATTCAGGCGTCCCTCGATGCGGATATTGCCCGGCTCGATATAGAGCACCGCGGCGGTTTGTCCGTTTTTACGCACGAGGGCGGCTGCCGTCGGTTCGTCGTAGCGCCCCTTGTAACGGAACGAGCCGTCGGGAGCGGGAAGCACGGCGAGCGTGTCTTTCGTGACGGATTCGACCAGTGCGACCGAGTCGTTCAGCCCCTCGATATGTCCCGTAAGGGTATAGCGGAAGCCTGTCGGGCGGCATCCGGACAGCAGTGCCGAGGCAGTCAGTAGGAACAGTGTCTTTTTCATGGGAGGGCGGTTCGCAGACCGGGGGTTATACCGATACGCCGAAGTCGCGCAGGGCGTCGTTGAGCGAGGTTTTCTTGTCGGTGGACTCCTTGCGCTGGCCGATGATCAGCGCGCAGGTGATGCTGTATTCGCCCGCGGGGAACTGTTTGCGGTAGCTGCCCGGGACGACCACCGAACGCGGCGGCACGTAACCCTTGTAGGTGACGGGCTCCGGCCCCGTGACGTCGATGATGTGCGTCGAGCCGGTGATGACGGTGTTCGAGCCGAGCACCGCCTCGCGGCAGACATGCGCCCCCTCGACCACGATCGAACGCGAGCCGATGAAGCAGTTGTCCTCGATGATGACCGGGGCGGCCTGCACGGGTTCCAGTACGCCGCCGATGCCCACGCC
>OKWR01002192.1_pt1 | contig 11030 bp, 11 predicted proteins | sample 1607101 | NCBI WGS metagenome assembly OKWR01 (sample SAMN04414076, study PRJEB24778) | human gut metagenome | material: faecal | host: Homo sapiens
AAGCCGCCGTTTTCCACCGTCACGTTGTCTTCTTCGCCGTTTTTCTGTCTGTCCAGCGCCTCGTCAATGGCGGCAAAAATATTCTTGCCGGAAATATAGCCGGTGACTTCGACGCAAATTTCTTCCGGGGTTTGTTTGGTGGTGCGAATGGCCATGTCTTCAATATTATTATCAACCAGGTTATAGACCATCACGTTAAAGTCATGTTCGTTCAGCTCGACTTTGGCATTACGCAAATCAGGCAGGCTGCTGACGGCAAGATAGCTGGCTTTATCGGTGACACGGACTCTGACCGTCGAACGGGCTTCGCCGGGTTTGACCTTTTCACAGTCCGTACCGTAAACGGAAGTGACGTCCTTATCCAGAGATGCCGTATCAAGGCTGACGTCCTCTTTTCCGGCGGCAAAAGCCACCGGCGCCAAGCTCAGCAGAAAAAGCAGACAAACAGCCGAACGCAATGTTACCACCAGCTTTTATCGTCGTTCTGAACCTGTTTAATCATCTGTGCCCATTCGCCGATTTTGGCATTTTGATTAGTGTACAGAGACAGATGATAAGAAATGGCGGGCACCTCTTTGTCTTTAAGCGGAATCGGGCTGACACTGACTTCCAGATAATACTGCGCCTCATTCAGATTATTAACCAGAGTGAAAGTTCCCGATCCTTCAATGATGTCTTTGGTTTCGCGGCGGGCAAGATAAAAACCGTCCGGCAGGTTCTCATCGGTTTTCTTAATCTGCATCAGGTAAAGCGTGGGGCGGGGATTCTGCTCGTAAACCTCGGCCGTTTCATCCAGCATCCGATTGGTTGCGCGGGCGGCGACCAGAGCATAGACATCCGGCGAAATCGTATCGTCTATCGCCGGGGTTTCGGCGTATGGCGTTTCGACGACAAACTGTTCCTGCTCTTCCATTGCCTTATGGCTGTAAGCGGTGCAGGCGGCCAGCAAAACATAGGCCGAAGCGGTCAGAATTTTTTTCATTGCCCAATCCTTTTATTAATAAATGATTAAGGCTAATATAAATGGTTTTACGGAAATCTCATTATCTTTTTTCAGTTATTCACTATTTGATGTGGTTGCTTTTTTTGAGAATCTCTGTATGATACGCTCTGATAACGTTAACTTAACCCCGGAACAACCATGGTCATTACCGCAAGCGTTCTTCTTATCGGGCTGCTGCTTCTCATTCGCCCGCTGCAAAAAAACAGTTTTTATCTGCTGCATTGCGGCATTGTCATTCTGGCGGCCTATTATATTGAAACGCATTATTTCAGAGTAACGCCTTTTGCTCCCAAAACACTGCTTCTGTTTTTGGTTTATCAGTTTATATCCATCAATCTGGTTACCTTTCTGGCTTACTGGGTTGACAAGAGGGCTGCCGTTCGCGGCGCCTGGAGAATTCCCGAGCGCAATCTGCATGCCCTGGAAATGCTCGGCGGCTGGAGCGGCGCACTGGCCGGGCAGAAAATTCTGCACCATAAGAACAAGAAAAAGAGTTACCGCGCCGAATTTGCGTTCGTATTAATCATGCAGCTGGGTTTTATTGCCGTTGCGCTGCACTTTCTGGGACTTTTATAACCGCGGCCGGCGGCAATATCCAAACCGGCTCAGACAACTATAGGAAAAACAATGATTGAAGACAAAATCCAAATAGACGAAGAGATTAAAAAACTGCCTTTTATCGAACATTACAAAAAAATGTGGCCGTTCGTCAAACCGTATATGTTCCGGGCTATTCTCGCCATTTTAATCTGCATTCCCATCGGCGCGCTGGATTCAGTGGTCGCTCTTTCGCTCAAACCTTATATGGATATTGTTCTGGTTGACAAGACGGAAAGCTCGCCGGCTTATATTCCGCTGCTGATTGTCGCTTTCACCTCGGTGCAGGGTTTTCTCAACTATGCGGCAACTTACCTGAATACCTGGGTCGGCACCAAAATCAACCAGGATTTGAAACGCGCCTTATATAAAAAACTGCTGCATCTGGAAACTTCTTATTATGACCAGCATAATTCCGGTTTTGTCATTCAGCGTTTCAACACCGACTGCGACATTGCCTGCTCCGGTCTGCTGGAAAACCTGAAAGTGTTTGTTTCCCGCTTCTTCTCCTCAATATCGCTCATCTGCGTATTGATTTACAATTCCTGGCAGCTGGCCATTATCGCCGTTTTGATTTTGGGCTGTGCGCTGATGCCGCTGGCTTCCGTCAGCGTGAGGATGCTCGCCGCGCTCATCACACGTTCGCCGCGGATGACGACGGCGCCGTCATGCAGGGGTGTTCGGCTCGAAGATGTTTTCCAGCAGGCCGGAGGTGATCCGCGCGTCGATGCCGATGCCGTTCTCGATGATGTCCTGCAGGCCCGTTTTCTGCTCAAAGACAATCAGCGCCCCCACATGGCGGCGGCTCAAATCCTGCAGGCAGCGGATGATTTCGTCGATAATGCGCGTCGCTTCATCTTTATCGGTGTCGCGCCGCTTCGTTTCAATGCGCGCGCCGCGACCAATCTGCTCCAATGCCTTGCGCAGTTCCGGCTGAAAGAGGATGACCAGCACCAGCGCGCCGTTGTTCACCACGCTCATCAGCAGCCAGTTCAGTGCCGTCAGCCCGAAGAGGTTGCTGATGCCGACGATGAGCAGCAGCATGGCAAGCCCCTTCAAAACAGCGCTGCCCCGCGTGTCGCGGGTGAGCATCAGCAGTTCATAGATAATAATGGCAACGATGAGAATATCCGCAATATCGGAAAGACCGGGGCGGTTCAGCACGTTCCAGAAAAAGGTCTCCAGCGTCTGCAAGAACGTTGTCACGCCAGCTCCGCCTCCTTTAGCATCTTGAATGATTTCATGCGTTCTGCTTCTCCATTATACAACAAATTGCCGCGAATATGAATGCCTTTTCACAAATTTTCCGTGAAGCATCCGTGAACATTCAGAACACCCCACAGTGCAGATAACGAATGAAGCAGCCACTTTCTTCCCGATGGGCGGAAAAAACATGAAAAAAGGGAAAAGCAGCCGTTTTGACGGCATACTTTCCCCTTTCCCCAAATTACCGTGCCCTCTTCAAGGCGAAAATGATTACAGATTGCCGCCGTTCCAGCCCCAGAAGCCGATTTCTTCATACGTCACATAGATGCGGTCGCTGTCAATGTCCAGTTCTTCGCGCAGGATGTCCGTCAGCGCCTCGGTCAGCGCGGCGTAATCCTCCTCCGTCGCAGATCCGCCGAAGAGCTTCACTTGGCAGATGGCGCAGGGGGCGTCCGTGCCCTTGAAGTACATTGCGGCATTGTCGCGGAAAGACAGCATCAGCCAGCTTTCCGTCTTGCCGGGGATTTTCTCAATGGCATCGCCCATGCGATCCTTGATGACCTGCTCTTTTCGTCCGGGAATGGACACGTTGGAGGTCGTTTCTATGTAAGGCATAACAGTTCCTTTCATTCATATCGGCGTTATCGCCGTTTCCGCCCCGCAAGCAGGGCTTCGGATGAAATATTCGATGTTCAGACGCTCAATTCCTGCTTTTCGCCCAGCAAATCTGCATTTTCCGCCAGCAGCGGACGAATCACGTCGCGCAGGTACTCTTCCACCTGCTCGCAGCTTCGGCCCGTGAACTGCTCGGGACGCAGAATCGCTTCCACTTCCTCGCGGGTAATCATGAACGCCGGGTCAGCGCAGATACGGTCGATGAGGTCGTTCTTGCCGCCCTCTTCCTTCACCACGCGCGCCGCCGCCTGCGAATGCACGCGCAGCTTCTCATGCAGCTCCTGACGATTGCCGCCCTTCTTCACCGCGTCCATCATGATGTTTTCCGTCGCCATAAACGGCAGCTCGTTCATCACGCGCGCGCGCACCACCTTGTCGTACACCACCAGCCCATCACAGACGTTCATCATGATGTTCAGGATAGCATCCACACCGAGGAACGCCTCCGCGACGGCAATGCGCTTGTTCGCGGAGTCATCCAGCGTGCGCTCGAAGAATTGCAGGGAGGACGTCATTGCCGTGTTCAGCGTATCGACGCAGACGTAGCGCGCCAAGGCGTTGATGCGCTCACAGCGCATGGGGTTGCGCTTGTAGGGCATGGCAGACGAGCCGATTTGGCTCTTCTCGAACGGCTCCTCCATCTCCTTGAAATTTGCCAGCAGACGCAGGTCATAGGCGAACTTGCTCGCGGACTGCGCAATGCCGCTCAGCACGGAAACCACCTGATAGTCCATCTTGCGGGAGTACGTCTGCCCGGACACCGGCACGACCTTGTCAAAGCCCATCGACGCGGCAATATCCTGCTCGACCGCCTTGATTTTCGCGCTGTCGCCGCCAAAGAGCTCCATGAAGGACGCCTGTGTGCCCGTCGTGCCCTTGCTGCCCAGCAGCGCCAGGGAGGACAGGCGGTGTTCCAGCTCGCAATAGTCCATGTACAATTCATTCAGCCACAGCGTCGCGCGCTTGCCGACCGTCGTCAATTGGGCAGGCTGCAAATGCGTGTACGCCAGCGCAGGCATGTTCTTGTACTTATCCGCGAAATTCGCCAGCAGGTTCATCACGTTGAGCAGCTTGCGGCGCACGACCTGCAGGCCCTCGCGCATGATAATCACATCGGTGTTGTCACCCACATAGCAGGACGTCGCGCCCAGATGGATGATGCCCGCCGCCTTCGGGCACTGCAGACCGTAAGCGTAGACGTGGCTCATCACGTCGTGGCGGCACTCCTTCTCGCGGCGCTGCGCATCGTCGTAGTTGATGTCGTCCGCGTGGGCTTCCAGCTCGGCAATCTGCTCGTCAGTGATGTCCAGCCCCTGCTTCTTTTCCGCCTTCGCCAGCGCAATCCACAGCTTCCGCCAGGTGCGGAACTTGTTGTCCTCAGAGAAGATGAACTGCATCTCCTTGCTGGCATAGCGGGTCGAAAAGGGGCTGATATAGCTGTCATGAGGCATAATGCTTTCCTCCGATTTCATTTCAAAGGGTGATTTTCCGCGCCAATTCCAGCGCCAGATACGCCGCACGGTCTTTTTCATCCAGTTTGGCGTGGGTGGACAGGCTGCGCGGATCCCACTGCTCGCGGTCAAGGTTATCGCCCGCGTAGAAAAACTCGAACACGTCGATTCCACGGAACTGCGCCAGCGCCATCAGCGCCGAGCACTCCATATCCACGCAGACGCACCCCTGTGCCTTGCGCAGTGCCACCTTCCCGCGGGTTTCGCGGTAGAAGGCATCCGTCGTCCACACTTTGCCTTCGGTGAAGTCCACGCCCGTTTCTCGCAGAATCGCCTCGAACTCGCCGCGGTATTTCGGATTCGCCGGAATCTCGTCCGACGGCGGCGCGTAGTGGAAGCTCGTGCCTTCGTCGCGCACGGCGGCGGTCGGGATGATGATGCCGCAATCGCGAATCTGCTGATTCAGCACGCCGCAGTTGCCGAATACGACGAACCGCTTCGCACCCAGCGCGTGCAGCTCTTCCAGCATCGCCACGCAGGACGGCGCGCTGCTGTCCCCGCCTGAGATCATCACCCGTGGCTTCATTTATGTGAAGGAATCCGGCGATCTGATGAAGGAGCTGCAAAACGTTGCCATGAACGCCGCTGACAGCGTCACCGGCAGCCGCAAGCGCGGCCGGGATGACGGTGAGCTCCGCGGCGCGGTCAAGTCCGCTGTCAGCAGCTACCTGTTCAAAAACACCAAGCGCAGCCCCATGGTCATTCCCGTTGTGACCCGGCTGTAACATCACGGGAAAACACACACATTCCCGGTTTGCCCTGTCTTGTTTTTGTAAAAACAGCCAAAATTGGCGTGGTATGATTGACAGAGCCGACAAACCGTGTATAATGCCCCCATCAAGGCAAAGGCGTCTTAGAGTGCATGCTCTAAGACGCTTTCTCTCTTCCCCCGATCTTTTCTGCATATAACTGCCGGACAGCGGAAGCGAACCCGCTCCTATCTCCCGGCAAAACGCAAGGCAATGGAGTCTTACCGTTCGGAAGGCTCCATTGCCTTCTTATATGCAGAACCGTTCGCTGGAAGAAAACGACAAAAATGGGAGGAAACAACTATGGAATTCAGTTCTGTCAACACCATTTGGATCCTGTTGGGCGCGGCGCTGGTCTTTTTCATGCAGGCGGGCTTCTCCATGTGCGAGGCCGGCTTCACCCGGGCCAAAAACACCGGCAATATCCTGATGAAAAACCTGATGGACTTCTGCATCGGCACCCCTTGCTTCTGGCTTGTCGGCTTCGGCATCATGTTCGGCGCGGGCACCGGCCTCTTCGGCTGGTTTGACCCCATGATCATGAAGGATTACAGCAGCATCCTTCCCTCCGGCGTCCCCCTGTGGGCCTACGCCATTTTCCAGACCGTCTTCTGCGCCACCTCCGCCACCATCGTCTCCGGCGCTATGGCGGAGCGCACCAAGTTCAGCGCCTACTGCATCTACTCCGCCGCTATCTCCCTTTTGATCTACCCCATTTCCGGCCACTGGATCTGGGGCGGCGGCTGGCTCAGTGAGCTGGGCTTCCATGACTTCGCCGGATCTACCTGTGTCCACATGGTAGGCGGCGTGTGCGCCCTGATCGGTGCCAAGATGCTGGGCCCCCGCATCGGCAAGTATGGTAAGGACGGCAAGCCCCGTGCTATCTTAGGCCACAACCTGACCTTTGCCGCTCTGGGCGTGTTCATTCTCTGGTTCTGCTGGTTCGGCTTCAACGGTGCCTCCACCGTAGGCATGGACACCGACGAGCTGATCGTCAGCGCCGGTCTAGTGTTCTTCAACACCAACCTCTGCACTGCCGTGGCCTGCTGCACCACCTTGATCTTCACCTGGCTGCGCTACGGCAAGCCAGATGTCTCCATGACCTACAACGCCGCTCTGGCGGGCCTGGTGGGCATCACCGCCGGGTGTGACGCTGTATCCCCTCTGGGTGCCGCCGTTATGGGCATCGTCTTCGGTCTGGTCATCGTGCTGGCTGTGGAGTTCTTCGATAAGGTGGCCAAGATCGACGATCCTGTGGGCGCCATCTCGGTCCATGGCGTCTGCGGTGCCCTGGGCACTATCCTCACCGGCCTCTTCGCCACCGGCGTGTCCACGGAAAAGGGGGTCTTTTACGGCGGTGGCTTCCACTTCTTTGGCGTCCAGTGCCTGGGCGTTGCTTCCGTAATCCTCTATGTGGCTGTGGTCATCACCATCGTCTTCGCCATCCTGAAGCACACCATCGGCCTGCGGGTCACGCCGGAGGAAGAAATCACCGGTCTGGATGTCTCCGAGCACGGCCTGCTCACTGCCTATGCCGGCTTCGCCATGCTGCCTGATACCGCCGCCGTGGAGACCGACGCTCCTGTAGCCGTCATCGGCGATGTGCCCGCCGCCGAGGCCATTCCCGTCAAGCGTGTCCCCTCCTTCGACACTGCCGACGGCACCTCCCCCAAGTTCACCAAGGTGGAGATCATCTGCAAGGAATCCAAGTTTGAGGCTCTGAAAACGGCTATGCTGGAGCTGGGCATCACCGGCATGACCATGAGCCACGTTCTTGGCTGCGGCATCCAGAAGGGCAAGCCGGAGTATTACCGTGGCGTGGAGGTGGAGCCTACCCTGCTGCCCAAGATCCAGCTGGACATTGTGGTCAGCAAGGTGCCTGTCCGCAGCGTCATTGAAACCGCTAAGAAGGTGCTCTACACCGGCCATATCGGCGATGGCAAGATCTTCGTCTACGATGTGGAAAACGTGGTGAAGGTCCGCACCGGCGAGGAGGGCTATGACGCCCTGCAGGATGTAGAATAAATCCATATTTGCAAAAACCCTCCCTGAAGCTGAGGCTTCCGGGAGGGTTTTTGTTATTTTTCTTTTACAGATGATGCTCCCGCAGCAGCTTTTTCGCCTGCTCCCACAGCTCATCGCTGACGGTCTGGACCACTACCGCCTTTTCCACCAGATCCGGCAGGGCCGCCTTCAGCTCCGCCTCCACGATGGTCTCATTGGTCAGGTCCGCCGAGGGGCATCCCGCGCACTGGCCCAGCAGCTTTACATACACAGTTTTCCCCTCCACATGGTCGATGGAAATGTCACCGCCATGGGAACGGAGAGCAGGCCGCACCTTTTCCTCCATGGCCGCTTCGATCCGCTCCAAATCGCTCATATTCGTTCCTCCCGCGTACTTCTTTTCGCTCAGTATACCACGCTTCCCCGGAAGCGTCCACGGAAAATTTTGAAAATCCCTCTTGACATCTCGCGCCAACTGTATATACTGTGTATGTACAGTACGAACGGAGGACTTCCATGGAACTCATTATCCGAAACAACAGTGGCCAGCCTATCTACGATCAGATCAGCGGGCAGATCAAGGCCCAGATCCTCTCCGGCGCTCTGTCGCCGGGGGACGCGCTGCCCTCCATCCGTGGGCTGGCCAAGGACCTGAAAATATCCGTCATCACCACCAAGCGGGCCTATGACGAACTGGAGGCCCAAGGGCTGATCAACACCGTGGCCGGCAAGGGCTGCTTTGTGGCGGAGCCGGATCTGGCTCTGTTCCGGGAGCAATCGCTCCACCTGCTCGAGGACCATCTGGCCGCCGCCGCAGAGCTGGCGCGGACCTGCGGCCTTTCAGAGCCGGAATTGGCGGAGCTGCTGCGCCGCAAGTGGGAGGAATCTCTATGACAAATGCTATCGAATTGAACCATATCAGCAAATCCTTCGGAGAATTTTCTCTGAAGAACGTGACTCTCGCCATTCCCGCCGGGACCATCTGCGGTCTGGTGGGCGAGAACGGCGCGGGCAAATCCACCCTCATCCGCATTCTCATGGGCGCGCTGCGGCCGGACAGCGGCACCGCCGCCGCGCTGGGCGTGGACGTCTCCGCCCCGGAGTTTCTGAACGCCAAGGAGGACATCGGCGTGGTGCTGGACGAGGGGTGCTTTCCTGAGACCCTCACCGCCCCGCAGGTGGGCCGCGTGATGGCCGCCACCTACCGCCGCTGGGAGCAGGATACCTTCGACGCCTATTGCCGCCGTTTCGCTCTGCCGGAGAAAACCGCCTTCAAGGACTATTCCCGAGGTATGAAAATGAAGCTCACCATCGCCGTCGCCCTCAGCCATCAGGCACAACTTCTGGTGTTGGACGAGGCCACCGCCGGACTGGACCCCATCGTCCGGGACGAGATCTTGGAACTTTTCAATGAGTTTACCCGGGACGAGACCCACTCCGTCCTGATCTCCTCCCACATTCTCAGCGATTTGGAAAAGCTCTGCGACTACATCGCCTTTCTCCATCAGGGGCGGCTGCTGTTCTGCGAGGAAAAGGACGCCCTTCTGGAGCAATACGGCATCTTTAACGACACGGCGGAGCAAGCGGAGGCCCTCATGCCGGAAGCCATCGTATCCATGGAAACCACGCCCTACGGCGGCGTCCGGGCGCTGGTGCGGCGGGAGCTGGCCCCGGTGGGCTTCCAACTGGAAAAGCCCACCATTGAGGACATCATCCTCGCTCTAGTGAAAGGAGAAAAGCAATGAAAGCCCTGCTGCTGAAGGATTACTATACTCTGGGGAAGTCCCTCCGCTCCCTAGCCCTCATTGTGCTGCTATGGAGCGTGATTCCCATGGCGTTTCTCAATGTATTCGCCATGATTTACGGCTCCATGATCCCCTATTCCGCCATGGCCTATGACCAGCAGAGCCGCTGGAATACCTTTGCCCGGATGCTGCCCTACCGGGAAAAAGACATTGTCCTGAGCCGGTACGTGCTGGGCTGGCTCTGCACTGCCGTTGGCGGAGCCGCCGTGCTTGTGTTCCAGAATGTCCTCTCCCTGTTCTCCCCCCGCTTCGGCTGTTCTCCTTGGACAGTGCTGGCTGCTTCGTGTGTGGGACTTCTCCTGCTGGACATCAACGTTCCCCTGATGCTCCGCTACGGCACGGAAAAGGCCCGGTGGGTATCCAAGCTGGTCATCATTCTGGCCTGCGCATCAACCGGTGCACTGGGCGCATTGGTCAATGACGCCAAAACCGCAGCAGCCGCGGTTCTTTCTCTGGCACTGCCGGGGCTGCTGGCGCTGACCGTCATTGCCACCGCCGTCTCCATCCCCCTGTCCCTGAAATTCTACCGGGAAAACCGCTGAAAATACGCCAAAAAAGCCGTCCGGCTCCGCCGGACGGCTTTTTCTTATCCATTTTATTCGCTGGCATCCCCGGCGTGGCACAATCGCCATTTCAAGCCGGAGTACCGTTTCTGCTGCCGGTCATTGGCCGCCATAGAGCGGATGGCCGCGTCATCGCCCACGATGACCAGCAGCTCTCTGGCCCGGGTCAGCGCCGTATACAGCACCCCCCGCACCATGAGACTGGGTGCCGAGGGCAGGGCCGCCAGCACCACGCAGCGGTACTCGCTGCCCTGAGCCTTATGGACCGTCTGGGCGTAGGCCAGGTCGATCTCGCTGAGCATTTCCACGCTGTAAGGTGCTTTCCGGCCGTCAAAGTCCAGCGCCAGCCATTCGCCCCCGGCGTCGATCTCCGCGATGCGGCCTACGTCGCCGTTGAACATTCCGGTACCCACGGTGCCGTCATCCTTCTGCCAGACCACATCGTAGTCATTCCGGGTCTGCATGATCCGGTCCCCTACCCGGAACACCCGCTCCCCCCACAGGATCTCCCGCTTGCCGGGTGTCCGGGGGTTCAGCGCCTCCTGCAAGAGCCGGTTCAGGTTGATGGTGCCGCAGGGCCCCTTCCGGGTGGGCGTCAGCACCTGGATCTGCTCCGCCGGGATGTGCATATTGTCCGGCAGGCGGGGCTTGCACAGCTCCAGCACCGTTGCCACCGCCCGCTGGGCGTCCCGGCGGCAAAGGAAGAAGAAATCTCCCTGATTCCCCTTCAGGTCCGGGCTTTCGCCCAGATTGACCCGGTGGGCGTTGCGGATGATGGCGGACTGCTCCGCCTGGCGGAATACCTCCGTCAGGGTCACCGACGCCACTGAGCCGCTGCGCAGAATATCCCCCAGCACGTTGCCGGGCCCCACGGAGGGCAGCTGGTCCGGGTCCCCCACCATCACCAGGCGGCACCC
>OKWR01002194.1_pt1 | contig 11015 bp, 9 predicted proteins | sample 1607101 | NCBI WGS metagenome assembly OKWR01 (sample SAMN04414076, study PRJEB24778) | human gut metagenome | material: faecal | host: Homo sapiens
TAAATCTTTTATCAATTTAATTCCGCCAACGGGTTCTTTTATATTTGCATACACCTTTTTGATATTTTCAGTCAAAACATTATGCCCGTAAGTTCTTATAAAAAGAGTTTCTGCATCTTCTATATTTTCTTCTTTCTGATCCATTTCATTACCAAAAGCACCAATCCAGATTCTCATATTGTCATTTTCATGAAAATCTTTGTAGTGCGTATGATAATTATTAAGACGTTTCTCAATCCCATCAGCCTTTTTATGAATTCCAAAATATGCATAAGTTCGGGCATTTGAGTAGCCCTTACCTCTTTTATTACCAGAAAAGAAATAAAAATTAAATAAAGAATTGTCGCAGGTTGAATTTTTCTTAAGATAGTCCTTCATTTGCTGTATATCCTTAAAAGGACCAACCCATTGAATCGTAAAAGTTTTAATTATATCTTGCATAAAGCCTATTTTTTAAGAACGTCCTACCCTTCTGATAAAACTATCCTTCTTTCTCATTTCTCAAATCACTCAGTTTTTTCCCTTGATAACTGAAATATTTAGGGCCCTGGTAAGTTCCGGAAGCGATTTGTTTTTCTTCCGGAAGGAAATTCGCCGTAAAAGCAGAAAGGCTGTACAAACGTCCGTCGTATTCAATTTTATCATCACTTGCCACTCGGACAGAAAGATTCAGAGGATCAAAAGTTACGGTATCACCTACGTTCAAACCGATCATGTGGAATTTAAATGGCGGTTTAGGGGCTTTACGCTGTTTCTCTTTATTCTCCTGTTCGAACTTATGGTCTTCCTCCTTATTTTTACTGACAACAGGCTTTCCGTCTATGTATATCGTCAATTCTGAATCATCCAGCAAATCCGCAATATCACGCATGATATCCAAGGCGACAGAAGGAGCAATATTGAAGAACTCGCGGTTCTGTCCGATGCGCAAATCGGTCAACCGATCTATCTGTTTGTGTATTTGCTTCTCAACTTCAGAATACTTGCATGTTCTTAAAGTGGCATAAATTTCAAACGGCAAAGGCACCGCCGTATTATCCAACTCCTTACTGCGAACATCTACCGGCCGGGAACTTTTTCCAATTTTTACCCAATCCGCACGGAAACTGGGATTGGTCAATATATATACATAACCTAATTTGTCTTTTTCCATAATTTCGTTTTTCATTTCATATTACAAAAATAGACAAATGAATTTATATGCCTTATAAAAAGACTCTTTTTCTTTGTTTTTGTAAAGCTGTGACTTTTCTTTTATACCTTTGCATGGAGAAAACAAAAGCAGAAAGTCATGAAGATTGTATTGGCCATAGACTCATTCAAGGGATGCCTCAGTTCGCAAGAGGTAGAAGAAACATTTGCCGGCGCTCTGCAACAGCAGGGTGCCGAAGTCATAGCCCTGCCCATGTCGGATGGAGGAGAAGGAATGCTCGAAGCTTTTATCTCGGCTCTGCAAGGTCGCTTTATAGATGCGCCTGTCCACGACCCGTTGATGCGCTCCATCTGTGCCTGTTATGGACGGACTGCTGACGGTACGGCTGTCATCGAAACGGCACGGGCTTGCGGACTCACTCTCTTGACCGCAGAAGAACGCAATCCGCTTCTCGCCACGACTTATGGTGTCGGTGAGCTGATTGCCCATGCCATAAAACAAGGTAGCCGTAACTTCATCATCGGATTGGGAGGAAGCGGAACCAGCGATGCCGGAACGGGAATGCTTCAGGCCTTGGCTGATATCTTTACGACCAGTCAAAAAGTAGAGGAACTTCCGGACAGTTGTCTGAAGGAATGCCACTTTACATTGGCTTGCGACGTACGCAATCCGTTGTATGGCCCGCACGGAGCCGCGCATATCTTCGGTCCACAAAAAGGGGCTACCCCCGAAATGGTCAACCAGCTGGATGAACGGGCCAAACGGTTTGCCCAAGAATCGGCCCGACAAATGGGAAAAGACTTGTCGCAACATCCCGGTGCCGGAGCTGCCGGCGGACTGGGTTATGCCTTTCTGCAATATTTCCACACCCGCATGGAATCCGGAGCCGACCTTTTGCTCGATCTCATACACTTTGACCAACAACTAAAAGGAGCAGATCTGGTGATTACCGGAGAAGGTTATGCCGACCGCCAAACGCTTATGGGCAAACTACCCGAACGCGTTCTGCGCCGCGCCCAAAAACAGAACATTCCCGTTTGGCTTCTGGCCGGACAGGCTGACGATACAGCCCAATTGCTTGAAGCCGGCTTTACTAAAGTGGACAGCATTACTCCTAAAGAAATGCCGATTGAAGAAGCTCTGCAAGCAGAAACGGCAAGAAGGAATATCAGAAAGTTTCTATTCGAAAAACTTCTTTCTCCAACCTGAGAACAAGATGTTCTTTTGAACCAGAACTAATGATTATAACATTTTAATAACAGCAGTTCGTAGATATCTTTTGCTTCCTGCTCCTTAAGACTTCTTATTGTAAATGATGTTCCATTTGTAGAAATAATCAGTTTTAATCGGTGGGTATATGAAGTAAAGGGCGTAGTAACCAAGCGTACAACTTCTATATCGTTATACTTTATATAATTGCATACCTTAGCAAATTTTCCATTACTTACTTTTATGTAATCTTCCTTCAGTTGGATATAACTCTGACGCACCGCCAAAAGTCCCTTAACCAAAGAAATCATCATATATACTAATGGGACAAAAAGCCAAACATATAACCCGTAATAACATAAAACTATAGCAATAGAAAAAACAATCATGACATCAAGCATAATGGTATATCCCAAGAAGCCATAGCCAGATTGAGCAGATAAAATTGTCGACGATGAAGTATAGTCTTTTCCCAACCACCAGTTTAGTAAATCACCATCATGTGAAGAGCCGTAAATCTTTATCTCTGTACCATTTTTCTTATCTGAAGCATTAAGTGCTTGCTTGATTATAATCGTACAATAGCCGAACCATCTTTCAATAAAATTTCTCTTTACATAAAGAGTACATACTTTGTCAAACGAAAACCTGCTACTATTTCGCGAAATCAACCCGCTCTCAAAAAAAAGTTGTTTTTCGCTAATCTGTATATCCATATTGTAATAATGCAGAAATACTGTTCCCAACCAGAAAAATAACATTACAACGTATAAAATTACAACTGCCACAAGAACAGAAGGTATAGACCACATAAAAGAGCCAGACTGCGTACCCACATAATCAATGAAATATTCTGTAGCTTTCTCATTAACCGCTGTTATCTGATTATAAAAAGCAGCAAATGCACTAAACAATATAACCATACCTTTAAAATGATTCTGGCATAAAGCTCCTTTAATCAGATTCTGATTACTGACTTCCAATTTTTTAATTGCAGCATTGGAACACGTTTTTTGCCCGGTAGTTTCGTCATCTGGTTCTTCAATTGCGCTTTTCTCCTGAATTTTCACGCAATCTAACAAAGCATTCCAATCTTCATCATTAAGAATGAATTCTATTTCTTCTGTTTTGGAAGCAAGTGTATCAAATGATACACCTTTCATATCAAACAAACGATAAATGAAACCACTTTTAGTACGTAATGAATGTATTTTATTCAATGGAACACTCGTCCTTTCCTGATGAATCACGCCATGAATAAAAACCAGATTATGATCTTTTACATAATATTTCTTGAAGTAAAAGTTGAGAAAAGACGTAACCAAAGCCAAGACCAAGAACCCTGCCACATAAAACAGTAGCATCATTATGTTCTCCATAAAAGAGTTCTCACGCAAAGAACCGAAAAATTTGAAAACGACCAATATCAAGAAAAGACTCATATAACTGTGCAGGGCCTTCATGAACAGAATTACAAAAGCACTTTTACTCATTCGGCGTGGAACAGAAAAATCATTTATTTTCATATTTCATACGTTCTATTATAATTGCTTTAATCTCATTTGCTCTTTCTTCTGTAAGCCCGGGAATACTTATTTCAGAAAGTAACTGTGCACCGTTTACGATATCAATAACATAAAGTCCGAATATTCGAGAAAGCGGATTCTGGCGTATACTGACTTGTTGTATTTTGCAGAAAGGAATAGAAGTAACCGACAGGAATATAATTCCTGAACGATATGTGATGTCATGTTCGCGAATAGCAAATCCTTTGTTTGCAAAAATCTTGGGCAATAGTAGGAGATTTACAGATAATACAACCAGCAGAACAAATTCTATACAAACAGTTATCATTAAACGATGATCAAGACCTTCAGCCAATAGAAGCAACAGTACGAGTCCCATCAAAACAAGATAAGACAATATTGTTTTGATAAACAGTACTCTTAGATATTTCTTCTCCAAAGGAATATAAGATAGATTTTCTACTTTATCGAGGTTCTCAAAATATATTTGTTTGTTTGTCATATTATCCTTGATTTAAGTTCATTTCTCATAATGTGTCAAAAACAAATATATCATAAATTTCATTGACAGAAGCTATTCACAAAGACTGATAAAAAGAACATTATCATTATTTAACATCGCCTTAAATTGAAAATCCTTTTAGGAAACAAATATCATGCTGTATGAATTATAGAAACAAAATATCACTATGCAACCAGAAACTCAAGATTTATGTATCTTTTAAAATCAAAAACAACATTTCTCTAACCACCCACTTCCTCAAAGACCCTTCATCCAACAAACAATTCTGCATTTTTATACAGATAATATGCAGAAAAACACGGATATTTATGCAAAATCCAATGGTTTTATGCACCTATCTACCACGGCAGTTCTAAGAAAGCAACGCAGTAAGTCAAAAAAATCACCTTGGCAATCTGCGAAAATCCTCCCGACAAAGTGTTCAAATCTTCGCCAGGAATCTTATTTTACAAAATATCCGTCTGTTTTTTTCTATTTGTCATGTTCTTCAGAACGTCCATTCAGCACATGACATTCTATCATTCAATCCATTATGCGGATTTCTCCCTCCTCATATTCCCGTTTTCATCAACCGCTGTCCTCTCCTCCGCATATTTCGCAGTCTCGCGCGCTGAAAATAGCAAAATGACATTTTGACAAAGCGGCTCAGAATCCATCCGTTCTTTGAATCTGAGTTTACAAAAACAGAGAGCCTCAAGCACGATGACATGCATCTGCTTGAGGCTCTGATATCGGAAACGGTGTAAAAGAATATCCGACGATGGATATACCATCAGAAAATCCCTAAGCCGTAAATCCCCCCTATCGGCGATAGTATTTCTTATATTTTGATCTTTCCGATCAGTTTCCGGATCTTGCCTGTTCCGATAACCGGAGCATGCGGGTCTTCCGGCCATACGATCAGGAACTGTCCCGGATGCAGGGTTACAAAACTGGTCGGCCGATCAGAGTAAAGGGCGCAATCTCCCTCCTTCTGATAAGGCTGTTTTTCGTCTTGTAAATCCTCCAACGCTTTCCAGCCAATGGTTTCCTCCCCTTCCAGCAAGACATGAACATCGATATAGTCACGATGCACCTCCAAGACTTGCTCCTCGGCCGAAACACAGGTCGGGTTTACATTGTTGATAAAAAGACGGTCACCGTCAAGTTCTATTCTGCCACACTCAGTATGCAGCAGATCGTGGCTCTTCACATAATCAAAGAACTTTTTGAACAGAGGATGAAGCCCCTCGATACGCTCACTATTCTGTAAATTGGAAAGTATCATCTTTTTTCGTTTTTAATTATTCATGAAATGATTCTTTAATCCGCATTGTCTGTTTTCGGACGTAAAAAGAACAGCAGACAGCAAACCACCACGGCGATCACGACACTCAACATGGCGAAACCGGTTCCCAGATTTCCGCCGTCGGTCCACTGGCCCAAAAGATCGGTAATGGCCGCACCGGCAAACACTCCGGTCATGTTCATCACACCGTAAGCCGTGGCACGCTGGCGGGAAGATACGAACTGGCAAAGTATCGGCATATTGTTCGCATCGAACATACCAAATCCCACTCCAAACAGCAAGCCAGCGCATACCGCCGAGACCACATGATGTCCCATGCCCAACAATAACAGCGAAGGTATGGTCAGTCCCAAACCGATAGCGCTTGTATAGACTCTTCCTTTAAGGTTTTTCTGCACCCAACGATCGGAAAGACTACCTCCCAACAACACCCCTACAAAAGAAGAAACGGCTATGGTTATCGTAGAGATCGGACCGGCCTCGGACATCGGCATTCCCAGATTCTCAGAGAAAAGGGTCGGCAACCAGTTTTTGGTGGCCCATCCCGGCAGACTGGATGCCGCAAAATATAACAGAATAATCCAGAACGCCCCGCAACCCATCAGTTTCTTCAAACTGGTCAGAACGCTCTCCTTTGGCGCTGACGCTTCCTGATGCCGCAATTCGCTCTCGCGCTTTTTGTCTTTCAAAAAGAGTATCAGGATCAAGGCATACACAATACCGATCACTCCAAACCAATGAAAAGTAGTCTGCCAGGAGAATGCCGCGGCCACAGTCGCCCCGAAACCACCGATTGCCTGTCCGGTATAAAGTCCGGTCATATGAAGACCGACAGCCAGGGAACGTGATTTTCCGGAGTGATAATCGGCTATCAGCGACAAGCCGGCAGGAATGTACAGCGCCTCACTCACTCCCATCAAGGCACGCAACCAGTAAATCTGGTCAAAGGTCTGCGCCACTCCCATAAGGTAGGTCACAGAAGACCATACAAAAAGGCTTCCCACAATCAGCCATTTCCGATTCAGACGATCTCCGATCATTCCGGCCACCGGACTCATCAGTCCGTAAATCCAAAGGAAAATAGCCATCAGCCGGCCGAAATTGGTTGCCGACTGCAACTCTACAATATCGACCTGCATGGAGTCCTTCATGGTGCTGAGCATCTGCCGGTCCATATAATTAAGAAGCGCTACCCCCCAAAGCAAAGCAACCACAATCCAGGGATATATTTTTTTGTCTTTCATGTTCTATGTGTAAATCAGTTTTTTCATGGTAAAACAAAACACGGTTCTGTACGAGAATCTGAAAAGATGCCCGTACAGAATCCGTGCCAACGATCAGTCACGGGCCAGAATCTCCTGACAAAGCTGATAGGCCTTGGTCATCATTCTCGGAATATGGAACGGCCCTTTAAACAGATTTCCCTTGGCCGGCTGTGCCACACTGCCGTCACGGTGCAGGTAGCCATACCATTCACCGTATTCGGAATCCGGGAAATGGGCATAGGTCCAGTCGCTGATCATCCGGTGCATTTTCAGATAACGCTCATTGCCGGTAAGCTTGTAGGCATAGAGTGTGGCAATGATCGCTTCAGTCTGAGGCCACCAGAACTTCATGTCCTGCGCATAATCCTGTGAAGGCAGATTCTTGCAGTCTCTGAAATTAATGATACCGCCATACTGCTCATCCCAGCCCCAGTCCCACGACCAGTCCAGAATAGTCAGCGCCAGATCGGTCAGTCTCTGATCTCCGCCACGGGCTTCGGCCACATCAAAGAGGAACCATGCCGTTTCGATACAGTGCCCCGGATTAATCGTACGGCCGCTCAGCGTATCGATGAACTCACCGTTCGGTCCGACGGTTTCGAGCAGGGCCTTGAACTCCGGATGCACAAAATAAGTGCTGAGCGCATGAACCGACTCATCAATCTGAAGATCAAGCTCCGGATCCTCAATCACCTTCTTGATACATGACGCCACATTAATCATAATCATGGTAATGGAGTGTCCCTGCGCCTGCACCGTAGGCAAATATTTCGGTTCCAGAATGCCCGGTGTACTCAGGAAACGACGCATATCCTTAAAAATGGCAAGTGCCTTACGGGCATACTCCTCACAGCCGGTTGCCGCCGCATACTCAGCCATGGCAATGGCCGCAAAACTTTCGCTGAACACATAACGGCGCAGGCGCAACGGTGTTCCGTCGGCCGCAACCTCAAAATACATGCGGCGGTTTTCATCAAAACAGTGCTTCTCGATAAAGTCCAGAGTCATCTTGGCGGCATCAAGCCACTCCTGTTTCTTTTCCACATGGTTATAGGCAAAACAGCAGGTAAAGGCAAAACGCCCCTGAAACCATACCGACTTGGTGGTATCCATCAGGCTTCCGTCCCGGTTCAGGCAGGTATAGATACCTCCATGCTGACGGTCCAGACCATTCTTCAGCCAGAAAGGCATAATATCTTCCGTAAGATCTGCCTTATATTTTTCCGCCCAATAGGCTAGATATATCTTTTCGTCCATCATGCCTCTTAGAATTTGTTACAACGCTCAAAGAAATTAATGGCTTCCAGTTCCTGCTTCATTCTGGCCTCTTCTTCATCGGTCATGTTCTGGAACGGTGTTCTGTTCTTTCCCAAATCCAGACCGATCAGCTTCATGATACGCTTTCCGGCCACAATATTTCCACGATAATGGCAAATGACATTGATCACGTCCTGTGAGAAATTCTGCAACTCACGGGCCTTCTCAATGTCTCCGGCCTTCCAGGCATCGATAATACCTACGAGATTGATACCGTTGTAGTTGGTGGTTCCGCCGATACCTCCCTGAGCGCCACCCATTGCGAGCGAAGGCAGAATGGTCTCGTCCTGACCATGTAACATGTCATATTTGCCATTCTTATACAGGCGGCATTGATTGTATTCATAGATACTCTCATAGGTGTATTTGATTCCGGCAAAGTTTGGAATGCGTCCGTCCACAGCCTCAAGCAAAGCAGTCATCGGCAGGAAGGCGCCGTTGAAAGCCGGAATATGATAATAATAGAAAGGCAGATCCGGAGCACCGGCCGCAATCTCCTCACAATATTTCACCAGTTCCTCGATGCGGTTGATTTTCGGAAACGGAGGAGCCATAGCACCGATTCCCCAAGCTCCGCACTTCTGAGCGTGTTCAGCCAACATCTTGCTTGATTTCACGCAACAGCTTCCCACATGCACGATTACCTTGAAGCCTTCCGGAGCCGCCTGAATCCATGCCTCGGTCAGTTTCATACGCTCTTCATCCGTAAGCATATAACCTTCTCCCGAAGAACCGTTTATGAAAACGCCTTTCAGACCGTTCTTGGCCAACATCTGCGCATAGGCCGGAATCGGCTCGTAATTCACTTCTCCATTTTCATAAAAGGGAGTAAAAGGAGCATCAATCAATCCAATAATTTTTTCCATAATGTTACATGTTTAAGGGTTATATATCTATTTCAATATTTCAACAAAAATAAAAAGAAAGAAGAAAAATACAAAAGATTTATGGACGAAAAACAAAAACCTTACTGCTTCTGATACCCGGCTTGATTTCTCCGCATACCATATAAAACGCACCGTCTTTTTCCAACAGCACGCCACCAGCACGGGCCATCTGCTCCGGACCTTCAGTAATATTCCATACCTTTTTGTCCGGCTGATAAGAAAGCAGATCGCGGTTAAAACAATACCATTCAGGATCCTTTTTCATATAACCTTCCGGAGCACGTCCTTCCATGGCATCCTTAAAGATCTGATAGTTTACTCCGCCGGTAAGCAAAAGGCTGCCGCCATGCACTACTCCGGCCGCTCCGACCAGACAACGGGGCATACCGGCTTCATAATCCGGCAATTCCGTTTCGTACTCCCATTGATTCTTACGGACATCATATCGCAACACATCATTAGCCAATGCACAGCTGTCCGGACGTACCGACTCAAAACCGCCAAACAGATACAGCAGACTGTCATCGGCCAACAATACCGGTTGCACCCGTTGCTGTCCCGGATAGTCAGCCAGTTTCTCCCATATAGGAGTCTGTCCCATATCCATCCGCAACGCAAACAGGTTTCGGGCCTTGCCCTGCTGATTTCCACCGGTAACATAAATCCGGTTTCCGCATCGTGTTGCGGCTCCGTTGTCCACCAGTGACGGCATGGAAGGAAGCATACGGACCGTAAAAGAATCCTTGCCACTCACTTTCTCTATCCGGAAAACAGCAGCCGTCACCGAATCGGCATTCATACCTCCCATACAAAGCAATCCATCTTCCGTTTCAGCCATAGCTCCGTATGCCACCGGAAAAGGCAGATCGGACTGGCGGATCCATTCTGAAGAAGGATCGGCCGTATTCAGTGCATAGACTTCCCGATAATAGACTTTCTGTCCTCCCTCTGCTGCCGGTACATCCGGGAAATTACATCCTCCGGCCACAACCAGCCAGTCGCCCACAAAACCGGCAAAGGGTGCAGATACACCGGCTTCTATCGGGTAATCCGGCAACTGCGTCACTTCTTTTTTCTTATCTGTTGTACAGGCTCCCAGCAGGAGCAACATAAATAACCACCAGTTTTTTTTCATAAAGTTTTTGATTTACGTTTTTTTCAGACCAAACTTATTCCAAATATGAATATACCCTTCAAGCCGCGTCAGTACCTTGGGCAAAGTACTGAAGTACTTCGGGCAGAGTACTGAAGAAAGATTCCATGTTATTTTTCAAATGGCAAATTGCGCTGGTTCACGTTTCCCTCGTAACTGTCGAATTTAAAGTTCTCGGTAATGCCCGCTTTTTTCATTGTCCGGAACATGCCAGATAGCCACCGGCCTCTTTGCGTACCCGCCCCTGCTCCAGCAGTAAGGAAAGGGCACGCGAAAGCGACGGGCGCGCCACTCCCATAATGAAAGCCACCTCCTGAATGTTTTGGATACTGCCGTGCGTTTTCAGGTAACTCAGGATGCGGGTAGGCAGACTCTGCAAGGCAAACTCGTTCAGCTTGCGGCTGAGGAACACACTGCGGTCGGATATGTTTTCCAGAAAACGGCGCAGCACGGTGCGGTCGGCTTCCATCATTTCCAGAAACACTTCGCGGGAGATGAACCACACCCGGCAGTCGGTCGCGGCAATGAGAGTTACCGGAAAACGGTTTTCGGAACCGTACAGAAAGGCAGGGGCCAGAATCTCGGGAGCATGCAGGGTTTCAATCACGATTTCCTTTCCCTCATCATGGGTCATGCGGGCAGAGACACTACCCGAACAGAGCAGCATCAGCGAACGGCAGGGGAAGCCCCGCAA
>OKWR01002204.1_pt1 | contig 10965 bp, 8 predicted proteins | sample 1607101 | NCBI WGS metagenome assembly OKWR01 (sample SAMN04414076, study PRJEB24778) | human gut metagenome | material: faecal | host: Homo sapiens
CCACAGAGCTTCCCGCCGTAAGCGGAGCGACCTCTTTCAGCGAAAACTGGACGGAACCCACCGAGTATTTCGAAAGCATCTACTATGACGTGAAATGCGTATACAACGGCACTCCCACCCTCTCCACGCCGTCCAACACCTTGCTTCTCGGATGCATCTTGCCCCCCTATGAGCTGCCTCTCGACAATGTGGCCGATGCCCGCTCACTCTTGGTGATCAACAATAATCATGACAGTGCCACTTGGACTTTCAACACTACACGCGGCAAGGGGGCCATGTGCTACAACTGGAGCGACACCCAGAAGGGTGATGACTATCTCGTGCTTCCGGGTGCCCGCCTGGAGAAGAACAAGGCCTATTTCTTCAATTTCATCACAGGCGTGGAGGGTGTGAATTATCCCGAAACCTACATGGTGGTAGTGGGCAAGACACCCACAGTGGAAGGCCTGAGCAAGGTGCTCAAGGAGGAGACTGAGACCAATACGGTATATGGCATAAATGACGACGACGTCCTTCTGGGAGATCGCGAGAGAATCATGTTCATTCCCGAGGAAGACGGCATCTACTATTTCGCCATCAAGGCCACATCTCCTGTCAACAGCTATCGCCTCTATGTGAGCGACATGTCAATCTCCGCTGCCATAGCCACTACAGCTCCGGCAGCAGTCAATAATCTCAAGCTCACTCCCGGCGCCGCCGGCGAAGAGGAGGTGACCATAGAGTTCACCGCTCCGGCGCTTGACCTGAAGGGTGCGGTGCTCGCCGACCTCGACAGAGTCGAGATCTATCGCGGAGAAGAGATGATAGGCTCGGTAAATCCCGAGCCCGGCAAGGCTGCCAAGTATGAGGACAAGAATGCCGGCTCAGGCTTGGTGACCTATACTGTGGTGCCTGTCAACTCAAGCGGACAAGGCGTCTCAGCGAAGGCCAGTGTCTATGTCGGTGTCAAAAATCCCGCAGCTCCTGCCGAGGTGCTGGTGGCCCGTGGCGCTGACGGCGGCGAGGTGATAGTGAACTGGACTCCCGTGACCGAAGACGTAAATGGTGTGCCCATCTCCGATGTGGTATACACTGTGCTCATGTATGACTCCGCTCAGAACAGATGGGCGCCGGCCTCTCCCGACATCACCGAGACTACCTACACCTTGCGTGTCTGTGAGGCCAATGCTCCTCAGAGCTTCGCACAGTTTGCCGTAATTGCCACCAACAAGTCAGGCAGCGGCCCGGGCACTGTAGCCGATCCTACTCCTATAGGCGCCGCCTACGACATGCCCTATAATGAAAGCTTCAAGATCAACCAACTGCTCGGCATTATCGACGTTGAGGGCGAGATGCAGTGGACGATAGCCGACGACACCAACATGCAGGGAATAACCAGCCAGGACAACGACGGTGCCTTCGGTGCATGCCAGGCCTCCAATCCGGGCGATGAAAGCCGTATCTTCACCGGCTATATCTCTATTCCCGCCGATGTGAAGAGTCCGGTATTCTCCTACTATTATTATTGCCAGGCGGCCGATGACCCCAACTACTATCAGGTGTACATCAACGATGGCTCAGGCCGCTTTGAGCCTCTCGGGCAGCCCGAAATTATAGGTAACGCCACCGTAGGCTCCTGGAACCGTGTGGTGCTCCCTCTCGATGCCTATAAGGGCAAGAATGTGCAGATTGCCGTCAATGTCAAGATCATGGGCATATATCCCAATGAATTCATCGACAACATGAGCATACAGTCGATGCTCGACAAGGATCTCTCTATATCTCTATCTCTGCCTGAAAGTGTAATACCCGGCGAGACTCTCGCCGTAAATGCAACGGTGGAGAACCGTGGTGTGGACTCTCAGACCTGCAGCGTGACGATATATTTGAACGACGTACAGGTCTACATATCCCAAGACGTTACCCTCGCCTCTGCAGCCAAGCAGTCCTTCTCCCATAACCTTGTGGTGGACAAGCTTGCCGCCGATGAGCTGAAAATCATGGCTGTTGTCAACTGCGCTGATGACAATGACTGGACTAACAATCACATGATCGACTTCGTGAAGGTGGATCATCCCTCCTATCCGGCCGTGAATGACCTCAGTGCCGAGGTTGCTTCCGATAAGAGCGTGACACTCAACTGGTCGGCTCCGGATACAGAAAACAGCGGAGCGGCCATACTGGACAGCCTTGAGGAGCTCGGCTCCTTCGCCAACATGAACATAGGCGACACCGGCGACTGGATATTCATCGACCGTGACAACCAGATGGTGGGAGGATTCCAGAATCTGGAAATTCCCAACATCGAGAGTCCCAGCACCTCTTCTTTCTTTGTGCTTGACTACACTCACCCCAACTTCGACACCTCGTTCAAGGCACACAGCGGCAACCAGTGTCTGGCAGCTCTGTTCAACAGCAATCTGGCTGCCAACGATGACTGGGCCATCTCTCCCGAACTCGCAGGCTGCGCCCAGACCATCTCATTCTATGCCCGTGCATATTCTCCCGAATATCCGGAGACGCTCGAGGTGCTCTATTCCACTACCGACACCAAGCCTGAAAGCTTCACTGCAGTGACCCGCTTCGAGGGTATAAGCGTGACAATGAACGCACAGAAGGAATACGTATGGTCCAAGTACAGCTTCTCTGTTCCTCAGGGAGCCAAGTATTTCGCAGTGCGCTTCGTGAGCTGTGACACATTCATGATCATGCTTGATGACTTCTCCTATATTCCTGCCCACGCCGAACCTCTCCTGGTGGAGGGCTACAACATCTATCGCAACGGCGAGAAGCTCAACGACAAGCCCCTCACCTCTACTACATTCACCGATCCGGAGTATGTGCCCGAGGCCGCTTACGTAGTGACTGCCGTTTACAAAGAAGGTGAGTCTAAACCCAGCAACGTTGTATATCCTCACGGCACCGGCATTGACTCCGTAATGGGTTCAATCACAGTGAGAGGCATGCGCGGAGAAATAATCGTGAGCGGCACCGACGCTCAAGTCACTGTCATAGATATGCAAGGCCGTGTAATCTACAATGGCGAAGCCGGCCGCATAGCAGCTGCTCCCGGCGTATACGCAGTGCGCGTAAATAACCGCAACTGCAAGGTGATAGTAAAATAATCCCTTAATCATTCCCATATCATCAAGGATGGCCCGGTTGACCCGAGGTCATCCTTGATTTTTTTCGGCATATCATCCCGGAATAAATACGCTCTGCTGATAAACACAACTGACAAAACAGACACATAAACAGACTGTCAATTTATCAAACGATACTATAATCAATATATAAATCGACAAATAGACATGAGATCCTGCATCGGCCTCAATATAAAATTGAACACATAACAATTTGATTTAGTACACATTGGTCAAATATAGTAAAAATTATATAAAATTTATTTGGATTTCTAAAAATGTTTGATTACCTTTGAGCAGTTTTAATAACTAATTCTTATTGCTTATGAAGAGCAAGTATTTAATATATCTGCTGCCGGCGGTGCTTCTCGGTGCCTGCAGCGATGATGAGCCGAAGAATCCGGCAAGCGAGTACCCAGACAAGACGGAGTTTGAGCGTATTGCAAAAGGGCGTACCTGGAAAGCCGATGATGTGAAATATATTGACTCCCGTGGTAATTCCTTCGATTGGTGTGGAATTTCAGGTGGATATACTTATCAACCCTCGGGATTTCTGCTCAGAGATAATGATTGCCTGTTTGCAGCATATTATTATATGGCAAAACCCAGGCGTCATACAATGCTATGGACATACGATGAGAAGACGGGAATGCTTTATTTCTATATATCATCCTTTTTTAATGAAGATAATCGTTGCTATATAGAATCTATTTCTGAAAATGAAATAATTATCCGAAAGGATTTCGGTATATTGCATGAAGGATTTTACGAGTACGAGAATGGCATAGAATTTGATTACACCGGAAAGAGGGATGAGGGTTCTTACGCAAGATGCATCTATCACCCTGTAGCCGAGGAGGATGCGGACAACTATTGGTCGCAGTATCCTGTGATTGACGGCCCGGTATACGGCATTCCTTCGACCGAAAAATGATTCTGCCTGTAGCGTATATCCGGTAATAACGCCTGACATAGCGGCATGACCGCAATAATATCTCAACCCTGTCCGGGCATAGGTTTTCAGGCCTCCGCCCGGGCAGGGTTGAGATATGCATAGAAGGGTCTGACAGGTGTGTGGCGGTAATGGGCAGGCAGGGATATTTCAAGGAGAATGGAGGGAGAGTGTCTTTTCCTAAAATAAGTGTTTATCTTTTTGGAGGCAAATGATTTTTTGAGTATCTTTGCCAATCGGTGGCGCGGCATGCATATTTTCAAGCATGCCGGGAGCGACTTTTTGCCCTGTGAGGCGTTTTATATTCTGAGGACGGAACTTCCTTATCAGTATTATAATCTCATTAATCAGAAACACATATAATGGCTAAATACATCACCTTATTGCTGGCGATTCTCTGCTCTTTTGCAGGATTCCGTGCGCATAGCTATGAGGCCGCAGACTCTCTCTCCGGCAAATATCTTTTTCTTCATCTGCCGGGCGATGCCCTGCAGCTCATCCCGGAGTCCACACGTGTGGACATGGTGGATTATTACGAGGCGGGACAGAAGTATCGCCCCTTGAATTCACTTAGGGGCTATTGCTCGCTTGACTCGCTCACGGCCTCTTATGCCAGCGTGACTGTCTCTGCTGCAAGCGATGTGCAGATGTGTGTGCTCCCTTGCGGAAAGCAGCGTGTGGCCGCGGTGGTGTACACTGTCGACGGAGGCGACAGTCCCGACTCTCAGCTCCTGTTCTACGACGCTGACTTGCGGGAGCTGCCTCTGAAGAGATATTTCAAGGAGCCGGAGCTGGAAGCGTTTATGGTGAAGAGCAAGGAGGCCAGGGCCATGCAGCAGCTTGTGCCCTTCCTGCTTGTGAGCTATGAGCTTGAGCCTTCCTCCACAGGGGCCACACTCACCGCACGCCTGAATGTGGAGGGATCGATGACGGAAGAGGATTTTGCCCGCATAAAGCCATTTATTGCCACCGAATCACTTATTTATACATGGGATGGCCACAGGTTCAGCCTTCCCCGCAAATGATAATACCTATATATCAATATGACTAAACCGGTAAGAGTGCGCTTCGCACCATCACCTACGGGCCCGCTGCATATAGGCGGCGTCCGCACCGCTCTCTTCAACTATCTGTATGCCCGCCGCCATGGGGGCACTATGATTCTGCGTATTGAGGATACCGACTCCCAGCGTTTTGTGCCGGGTGCCGAGGAATATATCATAGAAAGCCTCGGGTGGCTCGGCATCACCATCGATGAGGGTGTGGGCGTGGGGGGCCCTCACGGCCCCTATCGCCAGAGTGAGCGCCGTGACATTTACCGCCGGTATGTAGATCAGCTCCTTGAGGCCGGACGCGCCTATATAGCCTTCGACACCCCGCAGGAGCTGGCTGCCGCGCGTGAGGCCACGCCCAACTTCCAGTATGACGCCTCGACCCGCATGCAGATGCGCAATTCGCTCACGATGAGCGAAGAGGAGGTGAGACGCCTCATCGATGCGGGCACGCAATATGTTGTGCGCTTCAAGATAGAGCCGGGGCGCGATGTGGTAGTTGATGACCTGGTGCGCGGCAAGGTCACGATCAATTCCTCGATACTCGATGACAAGGTGCTCTATAAGAGTGCCGATGACCTGCCCACTTATCACATGGCCAACATTGTGGACGACCATCTCATGGAGGTCTCCCACGTGATACGCGGCGAGGAGTGGCTGCCCTCGGCTCCGCTTCATGTGCTTCTATATGAGGCTCTCGGCTGGGCCGACTCCATGCCTGCTTTCGTGCATCTGCCTCTGCTGCTCAAGCCGGTAGGCAATGGAAAGCTCTCGAAGCGCGACGGCGACAAGCTCGGCTTCCCTGTCTTCCCTCTCGACTGGAAGGATCCTGCCTCGGGAGCTATCTCTGCCGGCTATCGCGAGAAGGGCTATCTGCCTGAGGCTGTGGTCAATTTCCTCGCTCTGCTCGGATGGAACCCCGGTGATGACACCGAGGTGATGAGTATGGAGGAACTGACGGAGAAATTCTCCTTCGACCATTGCTCCAAGGCCGGCGCGAAGTTTGACTATAAGAAAGGAATCTGGTTCAATCACGAGTATCTCAAGTCCATGCCCGATGAGAGGCTTGCCGAGCTGTTTCTCCCGGTGCTTGAGGCCCACGGATATGGAGACGCGCCACGCGCCTATGTGGAGCGGGTGGCCGGCATGCTCAAGGGGCGCATAGACTTTGTGGCCGACCTGTGGCGCGAGGGAGACTTCTTCTTCAAGGCTCCTGAGGAATATGCCGAGAAGGATGTGAAGAAGCGCTGGAAAGAGGGAATGCCGCAGATCATGGAGGAACTCACAGGCGTGCTGGAGTCGATCCATGACATGACCAGTGCCAATGCCGAGAAGATAGTGCTTGGCTGGATTGCCGACAAAGGTTATCATCTGGGCAATGTGATGAATGCATTCCGCCTGGCTGTGGTGGGCGCCTGCCACGGGCCTCACATGTTTGACATCACAGAGCTGATGGAGAAGCAGGAGGTCATAGCCCGTGTGCATCGTGCCATAGAACGTCTCGGCTGAAGAAGCCCCATAATCGTGTGAGTACCGTATATGTCAACATAGGCACCAATCTCGGCGACCGCCACTCCAATCTGAGTCGCGCGCTCGCAGGGGTGGCCGCCAGATATCGGTTGCTTGCCGTGAGCAGCACGGTGGAGAGCGAACCCTGGGGCTTCGCCAGCGAGTATGGATTCCTTAATCTGTGCGCGGCTTTCGACTCGGGAGCAAGCTCCCCGCTTGAGGTGCTCGATGCCATGCAGGAGGTGGAGCGGTCAATAAGCCCGGCTTCCCACAGAAATCCCGACGGCAGCTATGCCGACCGCATAATCGACATCGACATCGTGCATATAGAGGGGATAGAAATGCATTCCCCACGACTCACGCTCCCCCACCCTCACCTGCATGACCGCGATTTCTTCCTGCTTCCCTTCAGGGAGGTGTCAGAGAAGATCCACGGTGACTGAATCGAGCATCATCACTGCCTCGCGGCTAAGACGTATATGCGTTCCGCTCTCTGAGAGATGCCCGCGCCTCAGGTGAGGCTCCGCGCTTGCAAGAAGCTGCCCGAGGGCCTCGCGCCCGAAGAGACGCGAGTATTCCTCTACATCTATTCCTGCTGCCGTGCGCAGCCGTGTCATCACATATTCCTCCCTTATTTCCTCCCGGCTCAGTTCTTCGGTAATGAAGAACGGGCCGGGATTACTGTCACTATAATAATGGATGAAGGCCGCGGCATCGCAGGGATTTGAGCGACGCTGACAGTGGCCGTCATAGCTGTGGGCGCCGGCCCCCAGCCCGAGATAGGGCGTGCCCCCCCAATAGGAGGAATTATGGCGGGATTCCCGGCCGGGAAGCGAGTAATTGCTTATCTCATAGTGCACATATCCGGCCTTCTCAAGAACCTCTGTGAGAGCGGAATACATGGCAAGGCTCCATCCCTCTGGCAACTCTGAGAGACGCCCTTGTCTGCGCATTAGGGCCAGCGGGGTGCCCTCTTCCCACATGAGTGAATAGGCAGAGATGTGCTCGGGGCGAAGAGCTATGGCCCGGGCCAGAGTACGCTCCCAGCTTTCGGGCGTCTGCCCCGGAAGGCCGAATATCAGGTCGATGCTCACATTGCCTATGCCTCTGAGCAGGGCATATGCCTCCAGAGCCTGTGCCGACGTGTGACGCCGCCGCACCATCTTCAGCTCCGCATCATCGAAGCTCTGCACCCCCATGCTCACTCTACTTATCCCGCACTCCTTATATAAGTCTACAAGCGCCGCAGAGACATCATCGGGATTGACCTCCACAGTAAATTCCTCAACCTCGGGAGCCACATCACGCAAAGCTGCGGCAAGACGCCTGAAATCAGCCTGCGGCATGAGTGATGGAGTGCCCCCACCTATATATATAGTAGTTACTTTCTCACCCCTGAGCTCGCCTATGCGCATGTGCAACTCTCTGAGAAGAGCCGAAACATAATCCTTCCAGGGAGCATTGCGCGCCCCAATGCTGTAGAAATCGCAATATATGCACTTTTTCGCACAATAGGGAATGTGAATGTATATGCCTGCCATAGATATCGGGAACCTGAAGATTAGATGCTACGCTGTAAATAAAGGTTAATATTAGTAGCAATAAAGAGCAATATTGTTAAATAACTATAATTTATCCGATTTTTATTATGTTATACAACAGTGTTTAAAAAAATATTCGTAACTTTGCAGTGAGTTTTTCATGGTATTAGATTTTAAGGTTAACACAATGGATTGGTTGTCGCGATGACAATCAATTTTTTTTGTGCCTTACCGATGAGTCACTGGCGTCTCACGCTCTTCATCACATGATCCACGCATGTGGCATTGCTGCCACTGTCTATGGCAATCAGCTTGAGATAGCCGCTGCCCGTGGAGAGCACAAGCAGAGATATGCGCGAACCCTCTATCACTCCCTCGGCCATGGCACCTTTCATTCCGCCCACCGTCACGCGCCATGCCTCGCTGCCATGCTTCACGTCCATCTCTCTCACAAGAGCATTGCAGAGGCGCATCGCGCGATCGGACGACGCCTTTGCATCTTTATCCACAATGAGCGTGAAGCCGAGACGCAGCGGAGAGTTCTTCATGACGGCCTTGGCGGCAGTCACGGAGGTGTGAGTGCCGGAAGGCAGCTCCAGGCGGAAATTCTTATAGCTGAACGGAGTATAGCCTGACGCGGCCGAGGCTATGAGAGCACCGGCTGAGATGAGGACAAGAGTGAAGAGTATCAGTAATCTTTTCATCATTTTCATATTCTTAGTAGTGTGTTGATATTGCGCTCTATGTCTGGGCGAAGATTACGGCCTGCCGACTCGCTCAGGAGGGTTATTATGCCACTTATGGGGAGGAGGCTCTCGTCGGTCTCGGCATAAATCATGTCAGGAGGAGTGAGTCGCAGAGTCTCAGCATTGAATTTCTCTCCGAAACTCAGTGCTATCCCTCGGGAAATAAACATAGCGGCCACCGAGGGTTTGCCTCTGAACCCATGCAGGATCCATGGCACGGAAGGCGCCACATCCTTGTGCACGCCAAGAATCCCTTCGTGGGCTCTCACATCGTGAATTATGAGAGGCTTGCGCAACTTCTCGGCAATGAGTGCCTGGGCCTTGAATGTGTTGACCTGCACCCACATGGGCGCTCCGCGCAGAGCGTCGAGGCCACACTCGCCTATAGCTGCCACGCAGGTCTCCCGGGCCATCTCCTCAAGCCTGAGCAGAGAGGGGGCGAGAGTGCGGGCGTCAAGATGCCACGGGTGCAGACCCAAAGAATACACCTGCCCCTCCATGGGGCTGAATTCATCAGGCTGACAACTCACTATCCCTTCGGGATAAGGAGCCGGACGATGTGAATGGATATCTATGATCATGGCACCGGGTCGTGGCCGCAGCCTCCCCATGGATGACACCGGCATATGCGCTTCACTGCAAGCCAAAGCCCCTTCACCGGGCCATGCCTGCGCAAAGCTTCTATGGCATAGGTGCTGCAAGTGGGTGTGTACCGGCAGGCCGAGGGGAGCCACGGCGATATGCACCACTTATATATGCGTATGGGGAGAATAAGCAAGGCGCTCACACTCTGTGATAACAATTCAATTGCTTTCATGTTCAGCCCTGTTCTGCTCTTTCGACTCAGCTGCCGAAGCGAAAAGCCTGTTTTCAAGATGCGCTATCAGCTTCCCTGTCTTGGAGACTATTTTTTCGAAACCGGCCATGTCGGTGCCCACATACACCACACCCATGTGCAAGACCATGCCGGGCTTTTCGGCCAGGAAGCGATCTCTTAACGGCACTCTGCTCTGCCGCCATGCCTCGCGCATGAGCCTGCGCAGCCTCACGCGGTGCACGGCGCGCTTGAAGCGCTTCTTAGGCACCTTAACCATATACTGGAAGCGCCCCTGAAGCAGCTCGGCAGGCACCGATTCCACCTCCGCCAGGCGATAGGTGAGGCGCAAAGGATAGGCATACACGCTCTCCCCCTGCTCGAAGAGACGGGATATGAGAGTGGCATGGCTCAGCCGCTCGCTCTTGGGAAACTTCAGTGCCCCTTTGGGATATGTAGGCTCCTTTTCTGTATCCATTCCGGTAGTAAGGGTGTGTTGAAACATGCAAAATTAGCCAAAAAAGATCAACTGACAAAATGCCCTGCGGAGGTTGGCCGGAAAATTTATGCCCGCTACATTTGGCACTCTTGTATGAAATGCTTAAATTTGTAATTGAAATGCAGAGCCAGGAATTTGACATACACAATGCTTCGGCCTCCCCTCTTCAGCGCGACGCCGATGTGGAAAAGGCTCTCCGCCCGCTGGCATTCGATGATTTTGCCGGCCAGAGCAAAGTCACCGACAATCTGCGCATATTCGTGCAGGCGGCCAAGATGCGCGGAGAGGCTCTCGACCACACTCTGCTGCACGGCCCGCCGGGCCTGGGCAAGACCACTCTGAGCAATATCATAGCCAATGAGCTGGGTGTGGGGTTCAAAACTACTTCCGGCCCAGTGCTTGACAAGCCGGGCGATCTGGCAGGAATACTGATGAGCCTGGAACCCAACGATGTGCTCTTCATCGATGAGATACACAGGCTGCATCCCATAGTGGAGGAATACCTGTACTCTGCCATGGAGGATTACCGTATAGACATCCTGCTCGACAAGGGCCCCGGCGCCAAGAGCGTGCAGCTCACCATCAATCCCTTCACGCTCGTGGGGGCCACCACCCGCTCGGGACTGCTCACGGCTCCTCTGCGCGCACGCTTCGGCATCAACTGCCATCTGGAGTATTACGCCCACGAGATACTCAGCTCCATAATCCTGCGGTCGGCCTCGCTGCTGCG
>OKWR01002228.1_pt1 | contig 10840 bp, 10 predicted proteins | sample 1607101 | NCBI WGS metagenome assembly OKWR01 (sample SAMN04414076, study PRJEB24778) | human gut metagenome | material: faecal | host: Homo sapiens
TGGCAATAGCATATTACGCCGAAGATATCGAGCTTCCGGCAATCAAGAAAAGAGCGGTTAGCGGCTGGGTCAAGGCAGTGGCCGAGACATACGGAAAGAAAACGGGAGATATCAGCTATATCTTCTGTTCCGACGAGAAGATATTGGAGGTAAACCGCCAATATCTCCAACACGATTATTACACGGATATCATCACCTTCGATTATACGGAAGGAAATAAGATCTCGGGTGACCTGTTCATCAGCCTCGATACGGTCAGGACAAACGCCGAGACATTCCACACGGATTATAACGAGGAACTCCACCGTACCATCATCCACGGCATCCTGCACCTTTGCGGTATCAACGACAAAGGTCCCGGCGAGCGGGAGATCATGGAGGAGAACGAGAACAGAGCGTTAGCGATCTTGCCGGAGGAATGTCGGTAAAGAGATGTTAACCAGAAACAAATTTATACTACAAATCTTATCTGAAGAAAATTATGGAGAAAATCACAGTCCAAAATACAAGTGTCATGATCATATCTATAAATAAGAATGACTATATCTCACTTACCGACATCGCAAAGTACAAAAGCGATGATCCGACAGCAGTAATTGGCAATTGGATGCGTAATCGTAATACCATTGAATATTTAGGTATATGGGAAAGTTTATATAATCCTAATTTTAAACCCCTCGAATTCGAGGGGTTTAAAAAGGAAGCAGGGTTAAATGCTTTTACCCTTTCTCCACAAAAATGGATAAATACAACAGCGGCAATTGGTATTATCTCCAAATCCGGAAGATATGGAGGCACCTTTGCTCATAAGGATATAGCTTTCAAATTCGCAAGTTGGATCTCTGTTGAATTTGAATTATATATCGTTAAAGAGTTTCAACGCCTAAAAGAAGAGGAACAGAAACAAATCGGCTGGACTGCCAAACGAGAACTCTCCAAAATAAACTATCACATCCATACCGACGCTATCAAGCATAATCTCATCCCCATAGAGTTAACCCCGCAACAGGTAAGCTTTATATACGCAAACGAAGCCGATATTCTTAATGTCGCTCTATTCGGCACAACCGCTAAACAATGGCGGGAAGCCAATCCCGAATTAAAAGGTAACATTCGTGACTATGCGACTATTAATGAACTTATCTGTTTATCGAATATGGAAAGCCTGAATGCTGTATTTATTGATGAAGGACTTACCCAGCGTGAACGACTAATAAAGCTTAATCAAATAGCGATCCAGCAAATGAAGATATTAGAGGCGGTTGAGAGCAGACTATTGTTGAAATAAATAAAAATAATACAGACAACATGAAAACAGAAGACATACCTTACGATTACACGTATTGCTACGCCACGGACGAGCAATGCCCGAAAGCAGTTCATTGCCTACGTAGCCATGCCGCAAGGCTGAACGAGGAACAAGCGATCTCTCTTAATTCACGATTTACTGGAGATCAGAAACGCCATCCTAGATTGAATTGAATAACCCCATTATGATCTTTTCCCCTAAAATGATTGCTTCCACCTAATGAGTATTCCGGCTCCTTAAAGAAATGAGTACATCCTAAATTATAATTGGCGGAGATAACTAATCCCATGTCAAAGGTATAGCCAAGCCCCATTGAAACGGAGAAATCACAATTCCGGATCTCTTCTTTTTTATCACCGGAGAAATCGTACTCGCTCTGGTGCACCGGAGTAGGACCCGAGACGAAAATATAATTCGAAGCTTTCGCCCTTACATTAAAGCCAACTTGTGGGCCCGCGAAAAGATGGAATCCTCGATACAAATAAAATTTAGCGTAAATAGGAATATTTAAATAATCCGCCTTTAGCCGGGCTGTCTCGCCTTTAGCGTTTTCTTTTTGATAACCTTGCATAGAATAATAAACACCCGGTTCTAAAGCAAACAGTTTACTAAAACGTATTTCCTCCGCCACACCAATATTTAACCCCGGACGCATGTCCGCAAAACTTTCGGGATAAGTATTTGCCAAATTCAAGCCAATCCTAGGAATAAAATGGAACTCTTGAGCATCAGCTTGCGACAAAGAGAAAACAAACAAGATAAACAGTAATACAACTTTTTTCATAACTCCTACATTTAAAACATATCTATATTTATAGATGATTTAAGATACATAAAAGTTGCACTCCCTATCTCATTACTTCACATTAGGGGAGGCACTTCTTCCTCCACCATGATGGTAGCAGCCTTGACAGCTCAAGCACCAAATATTACTCGGTTAATAACGGCTCTTGTTTTCCGGAATCATATACGACAAACATAGAGCCGTCTTTCTCGATCATGACACCACGGCCTCGTTCCTTCTCCTTGTTTTCTTGATTATCAACATTCACGGCAATCACTTTATAATGATAGAAAGTCGTGATATCATCGAAAATGGTATGACCTACAAAGATGCGGTTCACATTATATTTCTCTAATATTTTCCGCAAATCATCCCGGTCTAGCGGATGATACTTATCCGCGCTACGTACCATACCCCGATACCAGATCGGTCCATACGTAGCGAACATAAAAGAAAGATCGGAGCCTTTATCTATATTACGTTCTTTTTTCGTCAAGAAGAGACCATCGCTCACGATCTCATTCACGGTAGGGATATCGTAATTCCGGTCTAAAAACTCCTTGCTCAACCCAGCATGGACAAACAGGTTATCTCCGACCACTTGTATAGAGTTACGAGTTTTCAACCAATGTCCCAACTCGCTTTTCTGCCAAAGCTCCGGATAGGTCATTCCTAAAGTATCCGCCAATTGAGTATATTTCTTCTTCGTATATCGCAAATCATTTCCCAGAACCATGGTCTCATGATTTCCGATTAAGAAAGTCACTTTTCCACCGGCATCCTCCGCTTCTTTCTCCAATTTGTAGATCAACCAATAGATAGGGAGTACATCCACGCCCCGGTCAAAGACGTCACCGATTATCACCAATTGGTTAGTCCCAAAAATCCAATTATAGTCCGCATCGATCACTTTTCCCGCCTTTAACAGGGAGGCGAAACAAGACCAGTTCGCATGTGGATCTGAAAGAACAAACGTCTTCTCAGGTTGCACATCTTTCCATTCCGGACGAGAGACGGAGTGTATGGTTACCGGAAACAATCTCTCCCCGTTATCGGAAAACACCTCGAATGAAAAGGTGGTAGGTATACTTTTATAATGCTTATCCAATAACCGGCCTTTCCCGTCTACAGATATCGCACGCATACTACCATCATCGGCTTTCAATAGATAGGGACCATCGATCGATAACTTCTCGATCGCTTGACGAGGTTTCTTATCTTTCCCACAAACCGGACTGAAGCAAGAGGTCAGTAAAACAAGGAAAACAAGGATACGGCATTGAATAGAATTCATAGCAGCTTAAATCTTTAGTTCGTTAAACCTGAAAACAATGTATGTATTTATTATACAAATATAAACGAATTCTTTCACGAACACTCACTATCTTCGCGTAAAATAAAAGGGAATAAAAATGACTTTCAATTACGACGTAATAGTAGTAGGCGCAGGACATGCCGGCTGTGAAGCCGCCGCCGCCGCGGCGAATCTAGGATCAAAGACGCTTTTGATCACGATGGACATGAACAAGATCGCCCAGATGAGTTGTAACCCGGCAGTCGGGGGAATCGCCAAAGGACAGATCGTACGAGAGATCGACGCGCTAGGCGGATATATGGGAATCGTGACCGACCAGACCGCTATCCAATTCCGTATGTTAAACCGTAGCAAAGGACCGGCCATGTGGAGCCCGCGTGCCCAAAGCGACCGTGCCCGTTTTATCGATTGCTGGCGGGGCATACTGGAGAATATGCCGAATCTATCCATCTGGCAGGACATGGTTCAAGAACTGATTATCGAGCATGGACAAGTCTGCGGCGTTCGTACGGGAATGAATGTCGTATTCCGTGCCGGAGCGGTGGTGCTTACGAACGGGACCTTCCTAAACGGCCTGCTTCATATCGGAAGAACCCAGATACGGGGCGGACGTATCGCCGAGCCTGCGGCGACCGGACTTACCGAGCAACTTATCTCTTTAGGTATCCAAACAGATCGCATGAAAACCGGAACACCGGTCCGTATCGATGGCCGGAGCGTTCACTTCGATGAAATGGAGGAACAACCGGGGGAGAACGATTTCCATAAGTTCTCCTACATGGATACCAGTCATCGTAAATTAAAACAATTGAGTTGCTGGACTACCTTTACGAACGAGGCTTGCCACGATATATTACGGGAAGGTCTCCCCGACTCTCCTCTTTATAATGGACAGATCAAAAGTATCGGTCCCCGTTATTGTCCTAGTATCGAAACGAAAATCGTGACGTTCGCCGACAAGACGCAGCATCAACTATTCCTAGAGCCGGAAGGCGAGACCACGCAGGAATACTACATAAATGGCTTCTCCTCTTCCCTACCCTTGGATATCCAGCTTCGTGCGCTCCAAGCGATCCCCGCTTTCCGTGACGTGCAAATCTATCGTCCCGGATATGCGATTGAATACGATTTCTTCGACCCGACTCAGCTAAGACACAATTTGGAGACCAAACAAATCCGAAATCTTTTCTTCGCCGGACAGATCAACGGGACTACCGGATACGAGGAAGCCGGCGGACAAGGTTTGGTAGCGGGTATCAACGCCCACATCAATTGCCACGGCGGACAACCTTTTATCCTCGGAAGGGATGAGGCTTATATCGGTGTCCTTATCGATGATTTGGTAACAAAAGGCGTAGACGAGCCTTACCGTATGTTTACCTCTCGTGCGGAGTACCGCATCTTACTGCGCCAAGACGACGCGGATATGCGACTCACCGAGAAATCCTACCAAATGGGATTGGCCAAACAAGACCGCTACGATTTACTGCGAGAGAAAAAAGAGAGCCGTGACGCTATCATCCGTTTTGCGGAGACCTACTCCGTAAAGCCTCAATATATAAATAGCGGTTTGGAGAAACTGGGCACAGCCCCCCTATCCCATGGTTGCAAATTATTCGATGTCGTACTCCGTCCGCAGACTACATTGGAAAACCTCGCGGATCTAGTTCCGGCCCTTCGTGCGGAGCTGGACAAAGTCCCGGCCTCTCGTAAGGAAGAGATCATCGAGGCCGCCGAGATATTGATTAAGTATAGCGGCTACATCAAACGAGAGCAAATCATAGCGGACAAGATAAACCGCTTAGAGAATATCCGGATCAAGGGTAAATTCGATTACAATTCTATCCAGTCTTTATCTACGGAAGCCCGCCAGAAATTGACCCGGATAGACCCCGACACGATCGCTCAAGCGAGCCGCATCCCGGGTATTTCCCCTAGCGACATCAACATCCTTTTGGTACTGCTCGGAAGATAAAACACGAAATGTTCCACGTGAAACATATTAAAGGAGATATTCAAATGAATGAAGCTAAAACACTGGTTATACGAGGAAATCTGGTAGATATAATCAACAGGCGCACCTTTGGGGCAGAGATTTCAATTCAAAACGGGCGCATCAAAAAGGTAATCCCTACCGGACAAGATGAGGGATCTTACCTCCTCCCCGGCTTTATTGACGCGCATGTCCATATAGAGAGTAGCATGGTAACCCCTGCGGCATTCATTCACGCAGCCGTACGCCATGGCAGTATCGGTGCCGTGGCGGACCCTCATGAGATAGCGAATGTAATGGGCACCGAAGGAGTCGAATATATGCTCGACAACGCGAAAGGGATTCCTTTCTACACATGGTTCGGTGTCCCATCTTGCGTACCGGCTACGATTATGGAAACCTCCGGTGCGATCATAGACGCAGACGAAACCGCTCGTTTGTTGGAACGAGAGGATCTACACTTCTTGGCAGAGATGATGAATTACCCCGGAGTCTTAAATAAAGATCCGGAAGTTATGCGCAAAATAGAAGCCGCGAAAAACGCAGGGAAACCCATCGACGGACATTATCCCCTAGCAACAGGCCCCAAGCTAAAGGCATATATCGAGTCTGGCATTTCCACCGATCATGAAACCATCTATCTAGAAAAAGGCCGTGAAAAATGTGAGCTTGGGATGCATGTCCTTATTCGGGAAGGAAGCGCAGCAAAAAACTTTGACGCACTTCATCCGCTATTGAAAGAGTATCCCGAACAAATCATGTTCTGTACGGATGACGCACATCCTTCGTTTTTAAACAAAGGACACATAAATAGGATGGTAAAAAAATCGCTGGATTTAGGATATGATCTATATGATGTATTACGGGCCGCTTCCTATAATCCGGCCATGCACTATAAAATTCCCGCAGGTTTCTTACGAGAGGGAGACTCCGCCGATTTTATCCAAGTAAACAATTTAAAGAATCTAACCATACAGGCAACCTATATACAAGGAACCTGTGTATACGATGGAGAGAAATGCACGCTTCCTTTCCACAAACCTATACTCCGCAATAATTTCCACACGAAACCGATCCCATTAGAAAAGCTAGCGGTAAAAGCGAAAGGAAAACAGATGCGTGTCATTGTTTGCGAAGACCGCGAATTAATCACGAAAGAAGAACTATATCCTGTACATACATTCGATGGATTTGTAGAATCAGATACAGAACGAGACATTTTAAAACTCGTCATTCTAAATCGCTATCAAACGGCTCCTCCCGCTATTGCCTTTATAAAAGGAACAGGGCTCAAGCTCGGTGCCATCGCTCAAAGTATTTCCCACGATAGCCATAACATCATCGCTATAGGCGTAACCGATTTCGAGCTTATGCAAGCGATCAATGCGGTAATAAAGGCTAAAGGTGGAATCGCAGTAAGCAGTATGGACGAAGTCACTCTCCTGCCCTTGCCGGTAGCGGGATTGATGAGCGACGAATCGCTGGAGGAAACAAGTCGCCGTTACGAAGAGATCGAGGAAAAGATCAAGCGATTAAAATCCCCGATGGATTCATTACAAATGACGCTTTCTTTTATGGGATTGCTGGTGATCCCATCCTTGAAACTTAGCAACAAAGGTTTGTTCAATAGCGAGACATTCCAATTTACTCCCCTATTCGTATGATAGCCGATAAAGACGAACATATCAAGACGATCCTATCGGTCATTCCGGAAAAGCCGGGATGCTACCAGTATTTCGATGAAAACGGAACGATTATATACGTCGGCAAGGCGAAGAACCTAAAACGACGGGTATCCTCTTATTTCAACAAGGTACATGACAGCAATAAGACACGTGTGTTAGTCAAACAAATCCGGGATATCAAATATATAGTCGTCGATACGGAAGAAGACGCGTTACTACTGGAAAACAACCTCATCAAACAGTATCGTCCCCGCTATAACGTATTATTGAAGGACGACAAAACCTACCCTTCCATCGTGGTAAAGAATGAGTACTTTCCCCGGGTTTTCCAAACCCGGAACATCGTTCGGGACGGATCACAATATTACGGTCCTTATCCCTCTTTGTTCACGGCGAAAGTGATGCTACAGATGCTAAAGGAACTTTACCCTTTACGCACTTGCAAATATCCCCTCACTCCCGAATCCATCGCACAAGGACGCTATAAGGTTTGTCTGGAATACCATATCAAGCGTTGTAAAGGGCCTTGTGAAGGCTTGCAATCATTGGAAGAATACCAGCAAAATATTTCCGAGATCAAAGAGATTCTGCGAGGCAACATCTCGCAAATCAGCAAACACCTCTATGAGGAGATGCAATCGCTCGCTGCCGAGCTCAAGTTCGAGGAAGCGCAAAAGATCAAGGAAAAATACGAAGTCATCGAGAACTACCGTTCTAAATCTACGGTCGTAACCCCGATGCTACATAATATAGATGTATTCACGATCATAGAGAATGACCATTCCGCTTATGTGAACTTTATGCATATCGGAAACGGGGCGATCGTACAAGCCTATACATTCGAGTATAAAAAACGACTGGACGAAAGCAAGGAGGAATTGTTAAGCCTCGGTATTATCGAGATGCGGAATCGTTTTAAAAGCACCGCCCGGGAGATTATCGTACCCTTCAAGCTGGACATGCAGCTAGAGAATGTCACTTTCACCATTCCCCAAAGAGGGGATAAAAAGAAACTGCTCGATTTATCCGAGATGAACGTCAAGCAGTTTAAGGTAGACCGCTTGAAGCAAGCGGAAAAGTTGAATCCGGAACAACGGAATACCCGTATCTTGAAAGAGATCCAAGAGGCCTTGCATCTGGAAAAACTGCCCGCTCATATCGAATGTTTCGATAATTCAAACATACAGGGAAGCGATGCGGTAGCGGCTTGCGTGGTATTCAAGATGGGAAAACCGTCCAAGCAGGAGTATCGTAAATACAATATAAAGACCGTAGTCGGTCCGGATGATTACGCCTCCATGAAAGAAGTCGTCCGTAGGCGTTACGGGCGAGCGATCGAGGAGCAATCTCCCCTACCCGACTTGATTATAACAGACGGTGGAAAGGGGCAAATGGAAGTGGTTCGCTCGGTGGTAGAAGATGAATTAGGCTTGTCCATTCCAATCGCCGGACTAGCGAAAGATGGTAAGCACCGGACCTCGGAGTTATTATTCGGGTTCCCACCCGTAACCGTTGGCATGCGTTTGGACAGTCCGCTATTCCATCTACTTACCCGGATACAAGACGAGGTACACCGTTTCGCCATCACTTTCCACAAGGATAAACGAAGTAAGACCCAGACAAAATCCGAATTAGACACCATTAAGGGTATCGGTGAAAAGACAAAAGTATTACTTTTACGTCACTTTAAAAGCGTAAAACGAATCAAGGAAGCAAGCTTCGAGGAACTGAAGTCCGTGATTGGCGAGGCGAAAGCCAAGGCACTACAAGAGGGACTGGATGGAAAGCGAACAGAAAGCGAACAAAAATAGAACAAAAGCGAACAAGATGAGAACAGTTACACAACGTGTGCAGCACGCTTCCGTCACGATAGACGGACAGCTTAAGTCCAAAATTGGAAAGGGGCTATTGGTATTAGTCGGTATCGAGGACAAGGATACGCAAGAAGACATTGAATGGTTGGCAAAAAAGATCACCAACCTACGCATATTTGACGATGAAAACGGGGTCATGAACCGCTCGGTTATCGAAGCGGGAGGCGAGATCATGGTTGTCAGCCAATTTACCTTACACGCCTCTACGAAAAAAGGGAACCGCCCCTCCTACTTAAAAGCGTCTAAACCGGATATCGCCATTCCGATGTATAAAGCTTTTTGCGAAGAGGTAGGGCTTCAACTCGGAAAACCTGTACAAACCGGAACATTCGGAGCTGATATGAAAATTGAACTTTTAAACGACGGGCCGGTTACTATTATTATCGACTCTCAAAATAAAGAATAAGTATGGCAGATATAACTTTACAACAAGCCCAGCAAATGGTAGACTCTTGGATCAAGACCTATGGGGTCCGTTATTTCAATGAGCTTACCAATATGACCATCCTCACCGAGGAAGTGGGCGAGCTAGCCCGGATCATGGCACGTACCTACGGTGAGCAGTCTTTCAAGGAAAGTGACAAACACCGGGATTTAGGCGATGAAATGGCAGATGTCTTATGGGTACTGCTTTGCCTCGCCAACCAGACCGGAGTAGATCTTACCGCCGCTTTCGAGAAGAATCTCCAAAAGAAAACAGACCGAGATAAAGAACGACATATAAACAATCAAAAACTATAAGCATATGGCACATCATCACGATTGCGAATGTGGACATGATCATCATCATGAACATGAACACGAATCAAATTCCGTACAGATAGACCGTTATCATGAAGCTTTCAATAAGTTTGAGCCGGCCCTGCCGGATACCCAGACCACCGAGACTGTAAACGCTCTTTTAGAGAAACATTTCCAAGAAAACTTTACACCGGAAGTATTGAAAACGATTCATGGTTGCATCGACTTGACCTCATTAACCAGTCTGGATACCAAAGAAAGTATCTGGAAGATGGTAGACACGGTAAATGATTTCGAGGGAACTCGTCCGGATGTCCCGAACGTAGCCGCTATTTGCGTCTATCCCCTATTCGTGGAAACGGTTAAGCAGGCACTTACCGCACAAGAGATTAAGATCGCGTCGGTTGCCGGAGGTTTTCCTTCCTCACAGACATTTACGGAAGTCAAGATCGCCGAAACGGCCATGGCAGTCATGCAAGGAGCCGATGAAATCGATGTTGTCATGAACCTAGGCTACTTCATGGAAGACAATTTCGAGGAACTGACGGAAGAATTACAAGAGATCAAAGAGAGCTGTCGCCACGCCCATTTAAAGGTAATCTTAGAGACCGGAGCTTTAGTCACAGCGGAGAACATCCAAAAGGCATCCATCCTAGCCATGTATTCCGGTGCGGACTTCATCAAGACCTCTACCGGCAAAGGATACCCGGGAGCCACTTTCGAGGCCGCCTATACCATGTGCAAAGCCATCAAAACCTACCATTCCATCACCGGAAACAAGGTTGGCATCAAGATCTCCGGAGGCGTACGCACGGCGGAAGACGCAGTTCGATATTATACGATCGTAAAGGAAATACTGGGCAACGAATGGCTGAACAAGGATTTGTTCCGTATAGGAGCGAGCAGTCTGGTCGGTGATATAGAAAAACGACTCGGGAAATAGTCCATTCTAATAAACCGGGCGCAAATGACTTAGAATCCTGTGTCCGGTAAGCACTCTCAAAGTCAGTTAACTTACCTTGGCATCAAAGTTAACTGACTTCGTCAAGTAAGTTAACTTCATTGGCTATTGAAGCATACTTACTTTTTTACTAACAAGAGCCATCTGACTATGCCTAAATTTACTTCACAGATTTTAC
>OKWR01002230.1_pt1 | contig 10836 bp, 14 predicted proteins | sample 1607101 | NCBI WGS metagenome assembly OKWR01 (sample SAMN04414076, study PRJEB24778) | human gut metagenome | material: faecal | host: Homo sapiens
TCGTGACCGATACCGTCCGGCAGGAGACACACAAGGAAGATATTCGTCTGGTGGAAGAATCGAAAAAATGGGTGCTTTCGCCGGAGCGCAAGGCCCCAAAGCAGGAACGTGAGTATGCCGCTGAGCGTCTGGATGGGGTCATTACCAAAATCAAAAACGCCATGCAGCACGCTCTGGCAAAAATCCAGCGGACACTGATGCAGCCGGAGGTCAAGCAAGCCGGGAAGGAGCAGGTCAAGAAGAAAGCCAAAGAATCCATTATGGATATGCTGGCAAAGGCAAAGATCAACGCTGACCGGGATAACCGGGAACGTTGGGAACGGGAGGGGCGAATTGCCCCTACAAAGAAGCAAGATATGGAGTTGTAAGGCATCTGATTTTCTGCGGAAACCGGGTGCCTTTTCTCTGTCTGGAGGTGAGAAAATCGAATGTGTTTGAAGCGGTGAAGCAGGCTGTCCCCACAAGGCAGGCTGCGGAATCTTACGGGATACAGGTCGGCAGGAATGGGATGGCCTGCTGTCCCTTCCATAATGACAAACATCCCAGCATGAAAGTTGACCGCCGGTTCCACTGTTTCGGCTGTCAGGCGGACGGGGATGTGATTGATTTTACCGCCCGTCTGTTCGGGCTGAACAAGAAAGATGCGGCCTTGAAGCTGGCGGAGGATTTCTCGGTCAGCTATGATGCCAAAGACCATGACCCGCCCCGCAGGAGGCCGGTCAGACGGAAAATCAGCGAGGAACTGCGCTACCGGCAGGCGGAGCAGAAATGTTTCCGGGTGCTGTGTGATTACATGCATCTGCTGGAACGCTGGGAGAAGGAATACGCCCCGCAGACGCCGGAGGAAACGTGGAATCCGTTGTTTGTGGAGGCTCTGCAAAAGAAACCGTACACGGAGTATCTGCTGGATATTCTGCTGTCCGGCAGTATGGAAGAACGGGCCTGCGTGGTCGCTGGATACGGAAAAGAGGTGAGGAAGATTGAGCAGCGAATATCAGAGTTTACCGCCAGCCACCCGGCAGGCCGCCATGAGCGCGGCCGAAGCCTTAGTGCCGGAGCAGAGCGTTGACGAGGTGCGGGAAAGCCTCTCCGTCACGGAAAAAGGCCAAACCGCCAACACCATCGGCAACTGCCAGACAGTGTTCTGCCATGACCCGCTGCTGCGGGACGCCATCCGGCTGAACCTCCTGACTGACCGGGTGGACATCGTGCGGAACTTGGGCTGGCGCAGGAACACCAGCGCCCTGACGGATACGGATGTGAAATATCTGCTTCTCTATTTTGAGCAGAATTACGGCCTGACCAGCGAGAAGAAAATGACGGCAGCTCTGTCCATTGTGGCGAATGAGAATTGCTACCATCCCATACAGGACGTACTGAACGGCCTTGTGTGGGACGGGACGCCCCGTATTCGCTCCTGTCTCCATCACTTCTTAGGTGCAGAAGTCAGCGATTATGTAGAGGAAATGTTAAAACACTTCCTGCTGGGAGCCATCCGGCGGGTGTTTTCTCCCGGCTCCAAATACGAGGAAATGCTCTGTCTGGTGGGCGGACAGGGGGCTGGCAAGTCCAGCTTCTTCCGCCTGCTGGCGATCCGGGACGAGTGGTTCTCCGATGACCTGAAAAAGCTGGACGATGACCGGGTATTTTTGAAGCTGCAAGGCCACTGGATCATTGAGATGTCAGAGATGCTGGCCACCAGCAGCGCCAAAAGCATAGAGGAAATCCGCTCGTTCATCAGTCGCCAGAAGGAAACCTACCGCACACCCTATGAGGCCCAGCCCAAAGACCGGCTGCGGCAGTGCGTGTTTGGCGGTTCTTCCAACACGCTGGACTTCCTGCCCCTTGACCGGGCCGGGAACCGGCGTTTCCTGCCGATTATGATTTACCCGGAGAATGCGGAGGTTCACATTTTGGAGGACGAGGACGCTTCCAGAGCCTATCTGTTGCAGGTCTGGGCGGAGGCCATGACGGTTTACCGCAGCGGCCACTATTCCATGAAATTCAGTAAGTCCATCCAGCGGCAGCTTGTGGAGGTGCAGAAGGATTTCATGCCGGAGGACACGGAGGCTGGACAGATACAGGGCTTTCTGGAACATTACACCGGCAGCATGGTCTGTTCCAAACAGCTTTTTAAGGAGGCATTGGGCCACACCTATGACGAGCCGAAGCGGTGGCAGCTTCACAATATCAACGAGATCATGAACACCGTGGTGACAGGCTGGAAGCCATTCTCCAATCCGAGGATGTTCGCCGGATATGGCAGGCAGAAGGGGTGGGAACGGGACGTTTCCGGCAACGAACTGCCCGGCAACGAAGATGGATTTGTGGAACTGAGCGAGGAAGAATGCCGCCAGTTGGAGCTTCCGAAGGAGTGGATCGCCTGAAAATGGCGGTCTGTTGCCGGGATGGTTGCCACTTGGTTGCCGGGTTCGTTGCCGGGGATTTCCCTGTCTGGATACGGAAAAAGCCAGTAAATAAGGGATACCGCCTCAAGTTTAGCAATCTTCTCCTTGCTTGCGGCGGTCGTCACCGCAGGGCAGAAATCGTCGATGACCAAAACGCTTCCGTTGGCGTGGCCGAGCTTCTGCTCAAGAGCGGTCACGGTGTCGTTGAAGGTTGCCGGAGGCGTAAGGGAATCTTCGGCGTAGATCCTGAAAAGCGCCAACGCGAGCGAGGTCTTGAGAGACCCCGTCGTGCCAGCCAGGAACGTCACAAATCTCGGCTGATGCCCAGCCGCCTGGAAAAGCGGAAAGAGAGGCCCGAGGTGCATCAGGAGCAAAATCGGAAGCATCAGCTCCAAGCGCGGCGACAACTTCAGCACGTCCAGTACCCGGAAGAATGCCTGCGACGCGGATAACTGCGGGTCCAACATAAGATGTCTGCCCGTCTCCAGAAGCACGTCGGGGTAAGACTGCGTCCCGTTGTCACAACTGAACAGCCAGCCCGCCGGAAGCTGGATGAGGCCGGCGGAGCGAAGGACGAAGACCTCCGCACAGCGGTCAAGCTGATCGCGAATGAAGGCGGCAACGTGAGCGGCACCATTTTTGGCATCCGGAGCGAGGTGACACGACGGCAGCCTGGCCTGGATAATCCTCACTGCAATGTCGATCTCCGACGAGTTGAGCACGATCTCCGCGGATGCGGAGAATCCACGCGTCACACGAAGCAAAAGTTCAAGACGAGGCTCCTGACCATTTTCAAATACAAGGCGGCGCTGGAGTACCTCGATACGGAAGTTCGTGAGGCGAATGGGGCCCTTTCCCGTCTGGAGAATCAGACCGGACGGCATGGGCCTGATGCTTCCTTCCCAGTCGTCGAGCTCGTCATAAACAGAACTGGTTGCCGGGAGAACGGTGCCTAAGTACGGCTGCAAGGACGAGCAGCCTGCAGGAGTAAGCTCATTTTTGGCGCGCTGCAACATGGCCTGTTCGGTCATCGACAAGTTAAAGCGCGGTTCATCGTAGCAGATGGCGTCGAAGTTCATCCCGCCAAAGATCTGCCCGGGTCGAACGTGGCCGCGCTCATAGGTATAATTGGGCGGCAATTTGCCGCCAACGCAGTCCTCGGCCATAATCATCGGATCGAACGTCCCGTCAGGATGAGGGTGAGCACACGGGAAAAGCAGCGTTTCCGGCGGCTCATCGTCGAAGACCATTCCAATTTTGTGTCCATCCAGAGTGCGGGGTTCGAGGGCAACTTTAAGATCGTACATGGGATCATCATTTTGATGGGGTGCCATTTTTTCATCTCCTTTTTTATGCCCGGGCTTCTGACGTCGAGGCCATCATAGCACAAAATGACTTCTTGCTCCATTTCTGCTCCATTTATTTTTTACGGGTCAAGCTGAACGGCGCAAAGGAGAGGGTCAGGAGCGTTCTCCTGACCCCTTGCTATCTTTTTCATACTTGACCAGTACAGATTCCAGAGCAGAATACTGGTCCATGATTTCGGTGGCGCATTTATGAATGAGGTGCGCTGCAACTATCTGAGCATTTGCGCGAAGCACTGACGCTGCGGGAGAAAATGCTGCAATATCATCTCCCCCTATTTGGAGTGTGTGGATCCGATCCATCAGCTTTTCCTCGTTGAGGGCAGCATCTTTAAATACGGGCAGAACTTCTTTCGTATAACGGTCAAAGAACTCATCTGTGGGCTCGGCAGATAGGCTCTCCATGAGAGGTAATTCGCAAAAGCTGTCCGAGAGTTTTCCCAACTCAAGGTCAATGTGATGATATAGCGTGCGGAGAACAGCAAGCGTATCTTGCTTACTTTCCTCCGATGCACCCTCCAATAGGCGATTCACATGAAATCCTTTAATGAATACGTTGAGCTTTAAAAGGCGAAAAGGTTCGTTGAGCGCTATCCAAATCTGGTCGTGCGCTCGTTTTGTACTCTCTGTGATAAAGGCACCACTGGAGTGGTCTGAGGTATACCTGGAGTAAGTATAAGGAATCGATTCGAGCTTATTGATATCTTCGAAGATGTCGCAAACGTATTGCCTTAGCTCGCCTTCCACCTTTTGACGCAGGGCATCGTCGGGATCCTCCTTTTGAAGATAACTGCGGATATCAAGATAAGAATCTTTAAACTTCTGAACAGTCTTAAATAATTCAGAATGCTGCTCTGAGAGGTACGCGTTATACACAGCCTTCAGAGCATTCAACTCTTCCTTACTTGCTTTCGGGGGCATTCTGTTGAGGCATTCTTTCAGAGCATCAGAATGCTCATTGACCTCAAAATAAAAGACCTTATCGTCGTTGGCGCGATTGCCCTCGCAACGGGGACGGATCGATTCCAGATTTGTGTAAACGCCTTCAATTGCGGATGAACCAATGGTTGGCGCGGAAATGGAGGGTTTCATTTCCTGCAGCAAATCAATGAGCAGCTGGTCCAGAACAGGAATGGCATACCTCATATTTTTAGAAGAGATTTCAGGGGGCTGACACAGCGTTGCCTGCCATATGAGATTCAGACGGGCCATAATTTGGGGATAGTACCCGTAGATTAAGTGAAATTTGACAATATCGCTTTGCAGAATTGCTGTCGTCCGGACATCTTTCAGGATATCTTCATTGGGCATGGAGGATATGTCATTTACTAAAATGTCAAATGTCCTCTCAATAAGGTCATTACCGCGCAGGCGCTTTTTCGTTGACCGGGCCCGTGCAGCAGCCTTGACAAGGGGTTCTACTTCCCAATCAATTGTGGCAGCACGGGTATCGCTCGGTCGATTTGAATTTTCGAAATTAACGTGTTGGCGAAACAGACGTTGATACATCGGGTGATCGGCACCGAGCTTGGAATCAGAATTTTCATCTTCCACTATAAGGAGGTCACGCACAGCACACTGAATCATTTTTCGAGAAAAGTGCTTGTGCTGTAAATCCGGATATTCAGAGCATAGCTCCTTTTGGAGCATATTCAGGCTCTTGTCCAAGGGCAATTCATAAACGCTCCCGGCGCGAAAAGTGAACTCCTCTTTATCAGCCATTATCGCTCCTCCTGTTCTGTGTCCACTTTGTCCACCATGTCCACCAAAATATGATATAGGGAAAAGCCCATGATTACAGCGTTTTTCTATATTGAAAAAAGGTGGACATGGTGGACGAGATACCGTCAGTATAGCGCAATGCGTTCGTTTAGGCAACATAGGGCTTTTGATGCAGCAAAGCAGAGATAAAGTCTTACAATGCTGTGAACATTCCGGTAAAGCTTGGGGACCCGTAGGGGAGGAATAGTTTTCCTCCCCTCGCGGAGAAGTCCCACAAAGAAGAAAGGAATGATCATTATTATGGCTTATATCAAATTTGTTGAAAGAACGCTAACCTGTAAATATAAAGATAACTCTACATATGAAGACTTACTGTGCTATTGCGGCAATCCGGAAAAGGCTGTTGCTGCGGGATCCTTTCATCTGGAATCCATGACAACAGCAGCGGCAGAAATGCAGTATACCGCACAGCAGTTCCATAAGGACTATGGGACCCGTATTCAGCACATCATTATCGCGTTTGCCAGGAGGGAGACTCCCTCTCTGTCAATGGTGCAGTTCATCGCAGATGCATGCGGCCGCTTCTTTGCAGACCGCTATCAAGTGGCCTATTACATCCATTGGGAGCCGAATCCCCACATCCACACGATTGTCAATAGAGTTTCTTTCGTGGATGGAAAGAAGTATCCGGACCGCTTTGCTGACAGGCAGGCATTCTGGCAGCACGTTCGTTATGTCCTGAACGGGTACGGCATTTTCCTCTGCAAGTAGATACATATTAATTAGTAAAAGGGAGAATGTTTTGTTACTTCTTCCGCCCCTTGAGATAGCCCTTTCCGCCGCGGATCATAATGTAGACATTGGCACCCAACAGTGCACCCGCTGCGAGATCGTACAGCGGCGTGCCGACTGCCGCAAAGAAAATGGGCATCAGGAACCGCCTCCTTTTTCCCTGAGTGCGGTACAGATCCCTTCTGCGATAAATAGCACCAAAAGAGTCAGCACCATGCCGACCGTCACATATCCTAAATCCAATCTGCTCTCTCCTTTCATCTCTTCTTGCCGCCGCGTTCGCTGGCTTTGCCTCGCATTTTGCCGCGGCTTTTGGACTTGCGCACACTGATCGTGCAGAAGCAGTCGAAGCTGCTGCCGCTTGCTTTGTAGCTACTCTTTATTTTTGCTTTCCTTGCCATTTTAACACCCTCCGTCATAAAGTAGTTCTTCGATTTCCATTGTTGTAAAGCCCTGGTCAAGAAGCCTGTCAATCATCTCCCCTGTAAAGCCAAACGCCTTTGCGACCGACTTCAACAGTGCGAGATGCTCCTCCTCAGAGTGAGGTGCTTTTGGGTACAGCGGCGTGTCCCAATACCCCCACGACGAGCGATAGAACTTGGAGGCATCGAACGCGCCGCGAGTGATGCGGCCGTTGCCGTCAATTCTTACAATATCCCCCATTGCAATATCGACCTTCTCTCCACGCCCGAGCCAATTTCCGCAGCGGGCCAATGCCTTGTTCAGAATCTCAGCGGTGGAGGCGTAGACATAGACACCGACTGCCGGAAAGTGGACGATGGTAAGAGGATTGTCCCCCTTGACGATCCACAGCGCATCCTGCTCATCCAGCACCGCAAATGAAAAAGAGCCCTCGACCTGTTCAGCCATCTTTGCAAGGCTGTCAAAGTCGAGGGCTTTTTGCTGTTCCAGAAGCTGCACCGCCACATAGCTGTCGGTCTGGATTTTTGTTTTCGGCAAATGCTTGGTATGACGAAGTCCACGGTCATTCCACAGCACACCGTTGTGCGCCAGCGCAAAGGACTTCCCCTTTACATAGCCAAAGAAGGGATGGTTGTTGTAATTCTTTTTCGCGCTGCCCTGCGTGGTCATCCGCGTATGCCCCATGACCACGTGGGCCTCCGCAGGAATACGCAGATGCAGCCGATGCGCCGCCAGCGGACGCTTGTAGATTTGAAGCCCACGCGATGTGTTGTAGGCGATACCGGTGGCGTCGGTACCACGTACTTCTGCTGCAATTGATAATTCTCGAATCAGGCGGCTCTTCTGCGTAACACTCAGCGCGCCAGCATAGTCAATGAATCCGAACAAACAGCACATCAGACCTCCGCCTCGCTTTCTACCGGCTCGTTCACATACAAGCGCCGCTCCTTCAAGTACTGCACCAACTCTGGCTGTGTGCAGCCGGAGACAAAGGTCGTCCAAGACATCGCTTTCAACTCCTCGTCGGACATGAAAAGAGCCACATCACAGATTCGGTCAAGGAGCTGTAATGTGGCAATGAGTGTGTTGTATTTGAGGGTTCCACGGAAAATGCGAAACTCAATGGTGTTCTTGTTGGTGAGGTTGACGCTGGTATAGCGACCGGCGTGAGCGCTCTTCTTGGCGTGGTCCAAGAGCTCTTTTGGCTGGTCCTTATAGCCATAACGGGCCGCCCACTGGTCGAGCTGGTACTGCGTTCTGCGGGAAAACTTCAGAAGCTCCTCCCAGTTCTTTTCAAAGAAGAACAGGATTCTGGCAATCACGGCGTCCTGCTGTGCTTCCGTCTCACCAAAAGCATTGCGGTTGACATGAACATGAAGTCCGCAGGTGCCCGCCTGATGGCTCGTGTAACCCATCTGTACGGCCTTCTGCAAGATGGCTGCCCACGGCATTTCTGACTGATGGTAGGCGAGCGTCATGGGATGCGTCACCATCTCAAAGCCGTCGTCCAGAGAGCCGTCGTGCTTGCAGTAGAGGTTTTCCAAGCCGTTGCCGTTTGCGATGGACATGACCTCGGCGGCGTTGTCGTCGTCCTCACCGGCTCCGTCCACTTCCAGCTCTACGCCGAAGAAGCGGTCACCGTCCCCACGGAACAGCGGCTCGGGCTTGTAATAGTAGTCTTGGATCGGCTTGCGGGAAGCGCGGCTCGTGTAGCAGTCATAGCAGAACGGATACTCGTTTCCATCGCTCTCACAGGCATAATAAGTATGGATGACTCGAATGAGATCACCACAGTTGTGACAGTTTGTGTAGTGACGGTCATAGCAGTCCTGACAGAGCGGCGTGGATTCATCTCCGGCATTGTCATCCCGCCAGATGCGTTCACCGCAGTGGGAGCAGAGAACGGTTTTGGTTTCCAAACAGTCCGGGCAGAGAAGCTCACCGTTGAACGGGTAGAGTTCGCCCCGAAGGAATTCTTCACCGCAATTAGTGCAAACGAGCTTCGGTAGGGCAAAAATCTCACGGTACTTTTCAATCAAATCGTCCGGCAGTGACTCAAAATTTTCGCTGTCGGGTGGTGCGGAGCACAGGAAAAAGGGACCACAGACAGTGTCATAAATCTCGCCGGTTTCGGGGTGTTTTAAGGGGCGATTCTGCGGCAGGCCTGCCAGCTTGCCTTCATCGTTGCAGATCAGGGCGACGGGGGCTGAAAATGGATAGACAGCTTCGATGAGGCCGCCGACGAGGGACTGCATGGATGCGAGGGAGCCATCGATTTCGACGATGCGGGGTTCGGCGTTAGGGGCCACCAAGAGAACTTTCATTGCAATTATCTCCTTAAATAAAATAGCACTGCGGACAACTCCACGGTGCTTCATAAGGATGATATACAACTAAAAATAAAGCGATTTGCGATTTAGGAACGTAACATAAGGTAAAGAAAATTCAAAAGGAGATAGCAGACCTATGAGAAGTGAAGAAGCGTTCCAAGAATCCGTGCGCTCCATGCGCAATCAGACTTTGCGTGCAGATCGCGCCGGAGATTACTGGACAGACGACGAGAAGAATCGACTGAGAATTTTATTTGACAGCGGTGTCGGTATTACCGAGATCGCGCTGGAACTGGGGCGAACAGAACCGGCAGTTTATCAGCAAATTGAAAAAATGGACCTGTACGGGCGCAAGCAGAATCCGCAGAGACAGAGGAACGGCAAGAAGCCTTCTGAGTGCTTATGTGATCGCTGTGGAAATGATCCGGCATTATGCCCGCTTCGGAAACAGTGCACAGCAAAAAAGGAGAACTGAAAATGTTTGAGTCCTACGATGATATTCTGACCGCTGAAGAGGCCTGCGAGGCCTTAAAAATCGGATACAACGCAATATATGAGCTCCTAAACACCGGTAAGCTCAGGGGCTATCGAAACGGTCGTGTGTGGAGAATCCCGAAGGCGGCGCTGGTAGAGTACATTCAAGGCAGTTCCAAGCTGAAGTGACAAAGGCGCAGAGAAGTGCCCTGCGTCTATCCTGTTAAAAGCGGTGTTTCTCGCTTTTCGGTGCTGCAATGCGCTACAATACCCCTATCACGAGAGATAGGGGTATTTTTATTATGGAATACTATATGACCGACGAGAGAATTGCTGAGTATTTGAAAGCCCTCGAAAATGAAGAGCGCGCCGCGGCGACGGTTGAGAAGTACCGCCGTGCTTTACTGGGCTTTGCTGCATTCCTGAGCGGCGCGGCGGTCACGCCGGAGACAATTAAAAACTGGAAAGACGACCTACGAGCGAGAAACTACGTGCCGTCGACGATCAACACTTATCTGGCCGCGCTGAACGGCTTCTTCCGCTTCTGCGGTTGGACAGACTGCCGCGCACGGTTTCTGAAAATCCAGCGCCGCCTGTTCCGAGACAGCAAACAGGAGTTAACGCGCGCAGAATATGAACGGCTGGTCGCCGCGGCGGAGGCTGCGGGCGACCACGGTCTCGCGCTCCTGATGGAAACCATCTGCTCCACCGGCATCCGCGTCAGCGAGATGCTGTACATCACGGTTGAGGCCGCGAAGAACGGCAAAACAGAAATTGCGCTTAAAGGTAAAATCCGCACGATCCTACTGCCGTCAAAACTCTGCCGCAAGCTGCTCAAGTTTGCCGCGCGGCAAAAAACCGCCTCCGGCGCGATCTTTCGCGCCAAAAGCGGCAAAGCAATGTCAAGATATCAAATCTGGTCAAAGATGAAAAAACTGTGCGCCCGCGCGGGCGTCGACGCAGGGAAAGTTTTCCCGCACAATCTGCGCCACCTGTTCGCGACGGCATTTTATCGCGCATACAAGGACATCGTCAAGCTGGCGGATGTTCTCGGGCATTCGAGCATTGAAACGACGCGAATCTACCTTGTCACCAGTGCGGCAGAGCACCGGCGACAGCTTGAGCGGCTGCAATTTGTGTCATAAATAACGGAATCCATATTCCGTAAGATGAATGATCGCTGCCGATATCGGCAGCACTATTTTCACGGCCGAATCGCATGGAAATACAGGCCTTTTTCATGGCGTGGCCGCTCTAAAAGGCGCAAAAGATCGGACTCACTTTCATGTTTTCTCGTGAATCGTGTGATTTCTATCCACTTTT
>OKWR01002231.1_pt1 | contig 10831 bp, 6 predicted proteins | sample 1607101 | NCBI WGS metagenome assembly OKWR01 (sample SAMN04414076, study PRJEB24778) | human gut metagenome | material: faecal | host: Homo sapiens
ACAATCTAAAGGAGGTGCACATCACAGATATTGCGACATGGTGTAAAATTAATTTCGGATTGTTTAATTCATCAAACCCATTGTATTACGCCCATAATCTGTATGTAAATGGCACACTTCTAACGGATTTGGTGATTCCAGATGGTGTGACGAGCATTGGGACCAATGCATTCTGTGGCTGTAGCAGCTTGACGAGCGTGACAGTTCCGAATAGCGTGACGAGCATTGGGAACAGTGCTTTTGACTACTGCAACAATCTAAAGGAGGTATATATAACAGATATTGCGGCATGGTGTAAAATCGTTTTTGAGGTGTATCCATCAAATCCATTGTATTATGCTCATAATCTGTATGTGAACGGCACACTTGTAACGGATTTGGTGATCCCGGATGGCGTGGCGAGCATTGGAAACGGTGCATTCATTCACTGTAGCAACTTGACGAGTGTGACAATTCCGAATAGCGTGACGAGCATTGGGCACAATGCATTCAGTAGTTGCAGTAGCTTGACGAGCGTAATTATTCCGAATAGTGTAACGAGCATTGGGAACAATGCTTTCGGCTACTGCAACAATCTAAAGGAGGTGCACATCACAGATATTGCGACATGGTGTAAAATTAATTTTGGATTGTGTTGTTCAGCAAATCCATTGTATTATGCTCATAATCTGTATGTGAATGGCATACTTGTAACAGATTTGGCGATTCCAGATGATGTGACGAGCATTAAGCCCAATGCATTCTGTGGCTACACAGGTTCGAGTGTGATGATACCGAATAGCGTGACGAGCATTGGGGAATATGCATTCTCTGGCTGCAGCGGCTTGACAAGCGTGACGATTCCAAATAGCGTGACTAGTATGGGGTCCAAAGTATTCTATGGTTGTGATAATCTAACAGCTCTTGCGATGCTGAATCCAGAGTGCGAAATATATGAAGATAAAGACACTCTTGGTTCTCCCACACAGACCACGATTTATGGCTACATCGACTCCACGGCGCAGGATTATGCGGAAAAGTATGGCTACACCTTCAAGACCCTCGACCAGTGTCCGTGGGATCCGGGAATGGAGGCTCGGGATAATCTTCTCCGGATCGTCAAGATCACACCCAACCACGCCACGATCCGCCCCAATACTAAGATTGAAATACTGTTCAATAAGGAAGTCGAATTCGGCCTGGGAACTATCAACCTGCGGGATGGGGATGACAACATTGTTGCGCAATACCTAACGACTGCCAGTGCGAGCAATATTTCTATTGATGGGAAAAAGGTTACCATTGACATTTCTGAGTGGAACCTGAAGGACGGTGCCTATACGGCGACCATCACTCCACGGGCCTTTAAGACAAAGGATGGAATTTACTTTTTCGGCCTGAACGATAAGACGGAATGGGAGTTTGATGTTTGCAGCTACGCAGATGAAGATGATGTTTTGGATTATTCCAAAAAGGGGATCCTGTTTTGGAGGCGAGATGACCCCACTAAGCCCGGCATCCCCGACGGCACCGACGATCAGTATGCCGAGATCTTGCTCCGTTGGGCAAAAGAAAATGGAATCAGTAATCTGACCAAGGAGAAGGCGCTTGCCATTCTGGATCAGCCGATGTACCTGCCGGTGACAGATATGAACGGGGCAACAGTGCTGCTGAACGATAAGCAGACAACGGTGCGGCAGGCTCTGGAGGATATTCTGTTTTTTGACAGTCTGAAGCCGTTTGCCACAGGGATCGACGATGCACTGGGCGAGGTTACAGAGTACAAGGGTAGTATCAATCAAAATATAATTCGTCAGGAGACAGATCTGTATGAGAAGATCATCAGTTGGTATCCGCAAATCAACAAATATCTGAAGAAGAGAAGCGAATGCAGCCCGTTTTACTCCAGCGCGGCGGCCTTGGCCTATCAAACACTGCTGACCGCAGCCGATGCAGCCGGAGGAACGGTGTATTCCTATGCAAAGCCTTTGCTGAAGGCAACACTTGATACAAGCATAGCGCAAGAGTCCTATGCGGGCCTGACCCAATATGCAGATTATATTGATTTTAAGAACGCTACAAAAAATCTTAGCACACTGGTAAAGACCTTGAAGGCCGAAGGCAAAGCGGTGTATCTCGCAAAAACAGACACCGGTCTGTCAAGTGCCAAGGTCATCGTTCGCTTAGGTGTGGACCTGCTGCGGGATACCTTCAAGGATAGTGACAACAAAATTTTGAAGGAGGTAAGCACCGCATGGGACAACATCGACACATCTATGACGGCAGGGAAGCTTTGTGCATTTCTTGGAAACAGCATTGGCGCATTCCCGATGGTTATTGAGCTGTATAACAAGCTGGAGACGCGTGCGAAACACATGAATGCTGCGTTCTATTTTATCTCTGATTATTATATTCAAGATAAATACCCGGACTTTTATAACCAAATGTTTGATGACACGGGATTTCCTGACCAAACGAAGAAAAGCATGTTTTCTTTGCTGTATAGTGGAATTTCGAAGGATGACCCCGTCCTCAGCAACTGGTTTAAATATTTTCTGACATCGGGAGAGGACACGTATCGAGACAAATGCAGGCAACTGCGGTTCGACCTTGTAAACTACATCATGCTTTTGCAATATGCGCAGGAGTTTGATGCAGATACCGCGAAGAACGCTCTGGTCCGATATGTCAGTGCGGAGTGCAGCAGCAAAAAAACGACCCAGTTCAATACATCATGCCCTGTGATGGTAGAGGTTTATAATGCAGCAACCAACTCTCTGGTAGCATCTTTGTCCAGTGAGGACACTGCGCTGCCCTCCAGCGAGTACGGGACGATGTACTTACTGGGCGAAAACAACGAAACCAAGTGCTTTGTTCTCAACTCAGATGCATATTATGCCAAGATTATTCCATATGGCGATGGCACGATGAGCATTTCTGTGGTCACAACAGATGAAAATGGCACAGTTAGCGGTAAGGCATTCCGGGATGTTCAGTTGACCAGCGGCGTAGGGTTTGAACTGAATCTTGATGACATGGAGGAGGGCCTAAAAACAGACACAGGTGCTACCATTGAAAAGGATGGGTACATACCGGTGACAGGTATTGACGTTTGGGGAGCAGGCGAACTTGCAATTGGGGCCGCAGAAAAACTATCTGCGAAAGTTTATCCTATCATTGCAACTAATCAACGCCTCACATGGAAGTCCTCCAATGAAGCAGTGGCAACCGTGGATGAAAATGGCGTTGTGACTGGTGTGGCAGAGGGAACGGTGATTCTTTCCGCAAGTTCAGAAGACGGCATTACAGAAAATCATACTATAACGATTTATACGCCGGCTACTGGCTTGGAGTTGAATACGGAATCGCTGTCGATGGTTGTGGAAGAAACCTATGCAGTATCGGCTTCGGTATCTGGTAATGCTACGCATAAGGTCCAATGGAGCACCAGCGATATGAACATTGTAACAGTAACGGAAGACGGAGGACTGACTGCCAGGGCACCGGGACAGGCAACTGTTACTGCACAGATCGACGGGCTGCAGGCGGAAGTGCTTGTAACGGTTTATGCGGCCGCCCTGGAAGCGAAAATGTATCAGCTCGATCTCGGCGGAAATGCGGTCAGCTTGGAGATATATAACCATTCTGCCGCAGACAGAATTGAGGATATGGCCTATATTGCCATTTATGAAAGCGGCCAGCAAATCGGCTTGAGTACATTGTCTATTCACCTGCCTGCAAATAGTAGTGTAAGAGAGAAAATCGAACTCCCTGAATTTGTGCCGGAAAAGACTTATTCTTTGGTTTTCTATCCGATTGGTCATGACACAGCAACGCAGGAACTGATTCTTGTCAACGGTGCCTATGCGGTTTATACGTCAACGGAATCCGCTGCCGCAGAGTTACAGGACTGCCAAAAGGATACTGTTACCTGTGAAGATGTAATCGATGGGGAAACGTATACCTTGTATGCGCTGACAGATGACAGTGGTGTTCCGAGCGAAGATAATATTGCGTATATTGCCAGAAAAACGGCAGAGAAAGATCAGATAGACTTTGTGATATGCCCCAATGACGATAACGACATGTGTTATGTGTATCTATCTGACAAAACGGGCGTGCTGAGACGGGTTACGGCAATCAATTTTGCTCTAAAGCACGCTTATAATGAAAAACATATCTGCACCCTGTGTGGTGCTGAAGATTCTGTTGCGGAAATTATACTATCGACGTTACCTACCAAAACTTCCTATGTGGTAGATAGAGACATGTTGGATGTAAGTGGTGGTAGGATAATGCTTCGCTATAACGGAGGGACCACAGAGGAAACAGATTTGACAGCAGATATGATTTCTGGATTTGACAATACTATATTGGGAAAGCAAACCTTGACAGTGACTGTGAACAATGCAAGCATTACTTTTGACATTGAAATTGTTGAGATGCCGGTTTCATATGTGACCGTTGAGGGAGACAAAATAGTATTGTATTACAATGACGGTATTACTGTAGAAACATCGCTGAAAGAAGGGATTGTATCTCATTTTAACATTTCAGAAACTGGTGATAAAACATTGACTCTGTTCAGCAAAAATGCTTGTGTAGTAGCTTATGTGAACGCAACCGGAGACTATGTGCGATTGAAAGCATCTGCTGGGGAGGATGGGAGCTACCAGTATATAATACCTGTTGACATCACAGAAGTGACAGTGGCCGTGAAGGGTGACTTGAACAGCGATGGACAGTTGACGGTCAGAGAGGCAAGGCAACTTTTGAGAGCGTCCATGGATTCAGATTTTCTGACAAAAAAACAGTTTATGTGCGCGGATTTGGATGGAGATGGTTCCATTTCGGTTCGAGAGGCCAGAGTTCTGTTGAAAGCATCCACCGACAGCACATCAATCACTTGGTAAGTAGCCTACTTTTGTTGGAGACAATTGCTCTGAACAATTCGGCAAACAATGAGATTTTTGTGTTTCCTAAATTCAGCAAACTTAGAGGATAGCATTCGGCTATGCGCCAAATTCGCCGAGATCCGCTAGGCTTACATAGAATTTGTCAAAATCTAGGAACGGAAAAGATAATGTACAATAACTTGCGCAAATTGAAAAGAGCATGAAGAAAGACATAGCTTGCAGGCTCTGGTAGAATGAAGTCACGACACACCATTCTGAAAGGAGACAGCAAACTATGTCCGAGAAAATTGTACAGCTGAATGAGGAAATTATCAAGGGGCAGCTCAAAGAATTAGTTCGAGGAAGTGTAGAAGAAACCCTGAACGAGCTGCTGGAGAAGGAGGCGGAGTCGCTGACGCAGGCGGCCCGCTATGAGCGCAGCGAGGCCCGTCAGGGCTACCGCAGCGGTCACTACGACCGGAATCTCACCACGACCTCCGGCGACGTCACGCTCCATATGCCGCGGCTCAAGGGCGTGTCCTTCGAGACTGCCATCATCGAGCGGTACCGCCGCCGGGAAAGCAGCGTGGAGGAGGCCCTCATCGAGATGTATCTGGCGGGCGTTTCCGTGCGCCGGGTGGAGGACATCACCGAGGCACTGTGGGGCAGCAAGGTCTCGCCCGCCACCATCCCTCGCTGGTTCCACGGTTTCCTTCATCAAAGCTGGTGACAGCGGTGAGGTAAAGCTTGACTATAACGGCCAGACGTTCTACACCGCAACAGTCAATGTCGCACCGAAGAGTCTGACTGATAGCAATGTCACCGTTACTGGTGTGAATGACAAGTACTCCAGCGATTCTGCTGCCGCTGAGGCAACACTCAATGTCATTCACAACGGCAAGGAGCTGGTTAAAGATACGGATTATACCGTAACGCAGGATACGACAATTCATAAGTTTACGATCACGTTCAAGGGTAACTATAGCGGTTCGGTTGAAAGAACCTATGGTGTTGTGTCCGATATCCTTGAAGTCACGGCACTGGACTATACAGGTACTTATGATGGCAAGAATCACAGCATTACCGTCAATGCTCCTGAAGGTGCAACCGTGAAGTATGGTGAGTCGGCCGGTACGTGCGATCAGAACAGCGTTGTTAAGAAGGATGCTGGTATTTACGTCATCTACTGGCAGGCAAGCAAAGATGGCGCGGTTGTTACCGGTTCTGCACTGATTTCGATTGTCAAGGCCCCGCTGACCATCAAGGCGGACAACCAGTATATGTACGTCGGCGGCACGAAGCCCACGTTCACCTATACGGCCACGGGGCTTGTGAAGGGCGAAACGCTGACTCATGTGGATCTGACCTGTGAGGCAGATGGCAAGACGACCGGCAAGTTCGATATCGTTCCCTCTGGCGCTGACGCCAGCAATAACTACAAGATCACCTACGTCAACGGCACTTTGACGGTCTCCCGCCGCCACAGCAGCCCGTCTTCCACCACGCCTGAGCCGACGCCGGATGACAGCACCAGCTTTGTGGACGTCCCCGCAAATGCTTATTTCGCCGACGCGGTCGATTGGGCGGTCGAGAACGGCGTGACGAACGGTCTGACCGACACAATGTTCGGCCCCTACGAGTCCTGCACGCGTGCGCAAATCGTTACTTTCCTGTGGCGTGCCGCGGGCAGCCCCGAGCCGAAGGCGGTGAGCAGCTTCACGGATGTTCCTGCGAGCGCTTACTATGCCAAGGCGGTTGCTTGGGCCGTTGAGAACGGCATCACGAACGGCATGACCGCGACGGAGTTTGCTCCCGACGCCACCTGCACCCGCGGCCAGAGCGTGACGTTCCTGCACCGTGTGCTCAAGGGCACCGCGAGCGGCAGCACGAACTTCACCGACGTGAAGTCCGACGCGTTCTACGCTGATGCGATTAACTGGGCGGTTGCGAATAACGTGACGAACGGTACTTCCAACACGACGTTCAGCCCCAACGCGGACTGCACGCGCGCGGAGATCGTGACGTTCCTGTATCGCGCCTATCAGGGCAAGTAAATCCAACTGAAAAAAGCGGCGGTTCATCAGAACCGCTGCTTTTTTGCGCCGCATTGACAAGCACTCCCGCCCTCGGTATACTATGACCAAAAGCAAGGCGGCAGTCAAAAATGCAGACGAGTTTGAGAGATTAAACTCGAAAAGGGGAGAGCAAATGAAGTATCTTGGAAAGCCCGCGGGCATGTGGGCGCTGTTTGCCGGATCGTTTGAAAAGCACCTGACGGTCGAATTCGACCTGACCGCGGAGCAGGCGAAGGACGTTGCGGCGCGCGCCAAAAAGAAATATCGCGAGATCATCGCGAAGCTGCCGGAATTTGACAAGCGCGACCGCTTCGAAATGAACATCGTCAACTGCGCGATGCTCGCCGCGTTTATCCTGTGCATGCCGCAGCGGCCGGACATCAAAACGCTGACGGACTACTACGCCGCGGCGATGATGACGCCTACGATGAAGGCTTTCTGCCGCGCGAGCGGAAAGAAAAAGTTCACGCCCAAGGACATTGAGGGCATGAAGGCGACGGCGAAGCTGCGCGCGGGCGACCGCAACCCCTATTCGTGGAACATGGACTTTTTCGAGTACGAGAACGGCAGCGGCTACGAGGCGCGCTTCACGACCTGCGGCATCTGCACGCTGATGCAGGTGTTGGGGCTCTACGATCTGACGCCCGCGCTGTGCCATCTCGACTACACGATGAGCGACGCGGGCGGCGCGTCGGATTTCGTGCGCGAGTACACGCTCGCCTCCGGCGGCCCCTACTGCGACTGCGGGTATCACAAAAAGCAGTGAAAAAACAAAAAGGATGCGTCTTTCGATGCATCCTTTTTCCTTTATGTAGGGGACTCAATCTTCGTTGTAGGCATCCGAGGCCTTGATGCGCTGGTACATGTCCTGCATCTGGCGGTCGATCTCAGCGATCTTGCCCGCGCATTCGAACATCTCCTCGTTGATGCCCTCGGGCAACTTCGTTTTGTCGACCTTGTAGCGGATATCGTGCTCAAGGCTCGCCCAGAAGTCCATGGCGATCGTGCGCAGCTGGATCTCCGCCACGACGTATTCCGTCCGGTCGGAGAGGTAGACGGGCACCTTGATGTCCATGTGCAGCGAGCGGTAGCCGTTGTAGTTCGGCGTCTGGATGTAGTCCTGCTTTTTGACGATCTCCACATCCGTCTGCCGCGCCAGCATCTCGCCCACGCGGTAGACATCGTCGATGTAGCTGCAAACGACGCGCACGCCCGCGATGTCGTTGATGTTTTTTCGCGCGGACTCGATCGAGAGCGGCAGGCCGCGCTTGATGAGCTTGGCGACGATGCTCGATTGCGATTTGACGCGCCCGTCGATGTGGTGGATGGGGTTTCGTGCGTAGAGGACGTTGAACTCGCTGTTGAGGATGTTGAATTTCAGCGTGAGCTGCCGAACCGCCGCGTCATAGAGATTCTGCATGACAAGAAAGTCATGCGGATCTTCGCAGAGTGCGGCGCCGTTCCCCGTTCGATTCATTCTGAGCCTTCCTTTCCATCGGAAGCGTCAACGCCCGCCCGATGTGCTTTTGTTCCTTTCAGTATAGCAGACGATCACCGCCGCGCCAAGGGGAGAAATGCTGATTTTCCGCAAAAGTCTGCGCGAAAAAAGCAGCGGGCGGGAGAAACTACCAAGCGACGGGCAAAAGGACTTGCAATGCAGCGCAAGCCATTCTATAATTAACCTGAAAGGATATGCACAGCGTTCGGCACTTCCGCTCCGGTGGCAGAGCAAACGCGCGGAAGGTGCAGAAAAGAACAATGGATAAAAAAGGAAAACAGCAATTTCTTCTGGTCGCGTTCGGCGTGGCGCTCTATGCCGCGCTGATGAATCTCAACGAAGTCGCGGCGTTTCTCACGAGGCTCGCTACCCTCTTCACGCCGGTGATCATAGGGTTATTGATGGCGTTTGTCCTCAGTGTGCCGATGCAGGGCATCGCAGGACGTTTGACGCGCCTGATGCCAAAGGCAAAGGAAAAACACATTGACCTTCTCAGCCTGCTGCTGACGCTTTTGTGCGTGGTCATCGTCGTGGTACTGCTGTGCGTTCTGGCGCTGCCGCAGCTTGCCGCGTCGCTCAAGAGCATCGGCACACTGGTCAGGGAGAACTGGCCGGACTGGGCGCGCCTTCTCTCGGATCACGGCGTGGATACAAGCGAGCTCACCGATCGCATCGCCGCGCTCGATTGGAAAACGGTGCTGGAAAAGGCGCTCACCGGCGCCGGCGCGCTGATCGACTCGGTGGTGGATCTTGCCGGTACCACAGTCTCGGCGGTGGCCAACGTCACCTTTGCCATCGTCATCATGTTTTATGTGCTGCTCGACCGGCGCAGCCTTGCTAAACAGAGCCGCAGACTCCTCTACGCCAACCTGAGCGAGCGAAAGGCCGATCAGGTCTGCCGCATCGCGCGCCTGACGCACACCACCTACGCCCGTTTCCTGTCCGGGCAGTGCGTGGAGGTCGTGATCCTCGGCACGATGATCTTTCTCGCGTTCTCCCTGTGCGGCATTCCCTACGCGGGGCTGACCGCCGCGCTGACGGCGGCCTTCGCCTTTGTTCCCTACATCGGCGCGCTGGCCTCCTGCGCAATCGGCGTACTGCTGACGCTGCTTGCCCAGCCGGAGAAGGCGCTGCTGTGCCTGATCGTCTATCAGGCGGTGCAGTTCACGGAAAATCAGTTCATCTACCCGCATGTGGTTGGCAGCAGTGTGGGGCTTGCGCCGTTGTGGACGCTCCTTGCGGCATTGCTTGGCGGCAAGCTCTTCGGCCTTGTCGGTATTGTGTTTTTCATTCCCCTCACGGCGGTAGTACTCCAGCTCGTACATGAGCACACCGCACAGCAGCTTTCGGAAAAGAAACTCGACCGCGAGGATCTGATCGAATAACAAAAAAGGACGACAGCTAAAAATAGCTGTCGTCCTTTTTTGTGCGGTCACGACTGCGCCATGCGCTCGAGGAGCTGGAAGGCCTCTTCGAGCTTGGGGTCGATATGGTCGGTCTGCAAAGCCTCGCGCACGCAGCCTTCGATGTGCGCGCGCATGATCTGCTGGTTGGCGCTTTTGAGGAGCGACTGCGTGGCGAGAAGCTGGTTGGAGATGTCCACGCAGTAGCGGTCGTCGTCGATCATCTGCAAAATGCCGTCGAGCTGGCCGCGGGCGATTTTGAGCTTGCGGCGGACGGAATCACGATCGGCTCTCATGGCCTTAGCGGATGGAGACGGCCTGATAGCCCGCCTCATCGACTGCGGCCTTGAGCGCCGCGTCGGTCACGCTGCCGTCCACGCTGACAGTGGCGGACTTGCTCTCAAGGTCGACCTTGGCCTCCTTCACGCCGGGGACGGCGGAAAGCGCCTGCTGGACGTGGTTCACGCAGTGCATGCAGGCCATGCCCTCAATGCTGATGACTTTTTCCATGTTCGTTTCTCCTTTTTCATTGTTACTTGCCATAGTTTGGTTGTTTGCTATCTCCACTCCGCTATCCGACGGAGAAGAAACCGTTTTGGGAGCTGCCGCCGTGTGCTTGGCCTTGAACCAGCGCAGGCGCAGCGCATTGCTCACCACGAATACCGAGCTGAAGCTCATCGCGAGCGCGCCGAGCATCGGGTTCATCTTGAGCTGGAAGGCGGGGTAGAAGATGCCCGCCGCGATGGGAATGCCGATGGCGTTGTAGAAGAACGCCCAGAAAAGGTTCTGTTTGATGTTGCGGATGACCGCGCGGCTCAACTGCACGGCGGTCGAGACGTCGAGAAGATCGCTGCGCATCAGCACGATATCCGCCGACTCGATAGCGACGTCCGTGCCCGCACCGATGGCGATGCCGACGTCTGCGCGCGCAAGGGCGGGCGCATCGTTGATGCCGTCACCGACCATGGCGACCTTCTTGCC
>OKWR01002235.1_pt1 | contig 10802 bp, 9 predicted proteins | sample 1607101 | NCBI WGS metagenome assembly OKWR01 (sample SAMN04414076, study PRJEB24778) | human gut metagenome | material: faecal | host: Homo sapiens
GTTTGCGGTTGCAAAGGTAGATACTTTTTTCTTTCCCACCAAATATTTTCCAGAATTTTTTTCAGAGGGAAATCTTTGCAAAGATAAGAAATCCCGCCGAAACCACCAAGCAATATGCTGTAAAACATACTTTTAACACTCCTGAAACGCACACCGAAAAAAGATGAAAAAAATTTCAGAAAAATGTCGATACGACTAGAATATATCCGGAAAAGCCTCAAAAAGCAGACAAGACTACCTGCATACACGTCCGATAAACCGGGCGGAAGAAACAAACAGACAAGCATTCTGAAACAAGCAAACGACAACAATGCAAAATTTCATCGGGATGAAACTCAAATTCGGTCCCGACAAAACTCCAATACCATGAAGATGAAATTTTCAATTTAAAAAGGAGTATCCTTCATAGAAACAAATATCAATTATTAGATAAAGAACAAAAAATGACGATAGGAACTAAAATTCCCTTTTTCCCTAAATAGAGATTTAACGATGCTCGCCGCAAAATTAAAAGCGTGTGATATTCCAAATACTCCGAACATCACACGCTTCTGAATTGATGCAAATCTGAATTAATACAAATTACAGATATTCCGGCAGGGTAAACAACCGGGTACCATTACTTCCTTTTATTAATATATAATAGCCTTCAGGCTTATTTTGTCTCAACTCTTTCACAACGTCATCTACATGATGAAACATGCGAAAATGATTTTCTGTCTTTTCAAACTCTTCTCCAACGAGCCAAACTTTATCAAAACCGGCATTAACCAACTGGTCAACCACTTTCTGATGCTCTGCACCACTTGCCTCACCCAGTTCTTTCATTTCACCGAGAATAAGCATTTTCGGTCCGTTCTGCATCAGACGGAAATTTTCAATGGCCGCCTTCATACTGGTCGGGTTCGCATTATAGGCATCCACGACCAAGTGATTATCTGCCGTATCCTGCATCTGTGAACGGTTATTTGACGGAACATATTCTGTCAATGCGGCGCAAATATCCTGAGGTTTCACCCCAAAATGCAGTCCGACCGCAACAGCCGCCATCATATTCGCCAGATTATAACTACCCACCAAATGGGTACGCACGACAAACTCATCGCCCTGATATTTCCAGCGGAAAGTCAGGAAAGGATCACAACCGACCAGTTCACCTTGAGGAACATCGTCAGAAGCCAACTCCGTGGCATATGGAATCAGACTCAAACCGACAGCCATCTTCTGCAAGTTTTCATCCGGAACGTGAATGAAAGCAGGTTTTCCGGCATTCCGCAAATAATCATACAATTCACCTTTAGTGCGCATTACGCCTTCAAAAGAACCGAAACCGGCCAAATGAGCCATACCCACATTTGTAATCAAGCCATAATCCGGCTCAACGATATTTGTCAGGAACTGTATTTCTCCCGGATGGTTAGCTCCGGTTTCAATCACAGCAATTTCATGAGAATCATTCAAACGCAGCAATGTACGGGGCACACCGATATGATTATTCAAATTTCCTTGAGTAAACAGCACCTGATATTTCCGCTCCAACACAGCCGCTATCAGTTCCTTGGTTGTAGTCTTACCATTGGTACCTGTAATCTGAAGTACCGGAATATGAAATTGGCGACGGTGATAGTTTGCCAGTTCCTGCAAAGCCTTCAGAGTGTCGTCCACCAGCAAATAGCGTTCGTCGGACAAGTCTGCTGCTCCGGGTTCATCCACCACAGCATAGGCACATCCGGCCTCAAGAGCCTTTGCCGCAAAATCATTTCCATTAAAAGATTCCCCTTTCAATGCCCAGAAAACAGACCCCTCCGGGCAATTCCGACTATCCGTTGTTACATTCGGATGTTGCTTAAAAATTTCGTAAAGTGCAGCTACTTCCATTTTGTGCTTAAATTTTAACCACGCAAAGATAGTGCAACTTATACGAGAAAAAAAGATAATCTACAAAAATCCCTTTCCATACAGGCAGAAAAGAAAATATTTCTATGTATTTTTGTGACATCATTTTTTCATCAGTCATTTTTTACAGAAATGAATCCAACAATAAGACCAACACTGAACCTAAACGGACAACTCCTAGACCTGTCCACTCCACGTGTGATGGGTATTCTCAATGTAACACCTGACTCGTTTTACTCCTCCAGCAGAAAACAAAGCGAACAGGAAATCATCTCACGCATTGAGGAAATTGTGCAGGAAGGGGGCGACTTCATTGATGTCGGCGCCTACTCTTCACGTCCCGATGCCACCCATATTTCACAAGAAGAAGAAATGGAACGCCTGAAAAAAGGCCTGACACTGATTCAGAAAGTAGCTCCACACATTCCGGTTTCTGTCGATACATTCCGCGCAGAGATAGCCCGTATCTGTGTAGAAGAATACGGCGCGGCACTTATCAACGATATTTCTGCCGGAGAAATGGATGCAAACATGTTCGATACCATAAGCCGACTAAAGGTTCCTTATATTATGATGCATATGCAGGGCACCCCGCAAAATATGCAACAGGCACCACACTATGACCATCTGATACAGGAAATCTTGGTATATTTCAGCAAAAAGAAGGCACAATTACAGGCAGCCGGACTGAAAGACATCATCATTGATCCGGGTTTCGGTTTCGGTAAAACGGTGCAACACAATTATGAGCTGTTGCATCATATGGACGACCTGCACATTCTGGAATGCCCTATTTTAGTCGGTGTATCCCGCAAATCCATGATATACAAAGCATTGAACACTGATCCACAGCAAGCGCTCAACGGCACATCAGTGCTCCACACCATAGCCTTATTGAAAGGCGCACATATATTAAGAGTACACGATGTAAAAGAGTGTACTGAAGTTATTAAACTGATAAAAGAATACAATCAATGTTCTTCAATTTCGGAATAAAAGATCTTATTGACATCTTTCTGGTGGCCCTTATTCTTTATTATGCCTATAAAGTAATGAAGGAGTCACGCTCGCTGAATGTATTTTTCGGCGTTCTGGTATTTTTGGTTTTCTGGATATTCATCTCACAGATTCTGGAGATGAAACTGTTGGGCTCCATCCTTGACAAACTGGTCAGTGTGGGCGCTCTGGCGTTGATTATTCTCTTTCAGGAAGACATCCGAAAATTCTTTTATACGATCGGCGCCCATAAACGAGTACGGAACTTTCTAAACTTCATCAAAGGAAAACACAAGACAAAAAATACCAACAATGAAGATATCATGCCCATTGTCATGGCTTGCATGAGCATGAGCAAACAAAAAGTAGGCGCCCTGATTGTTTTAGAACGGGAACTGCCGCTGAATGACGTAATCCGTTCGGGAGAGATGATTGACGCCCAAATCAACCAGCGCCTCATCGAAAACATCTTCTTCAAGAACAGCCCATTGCACGACGGAGCCATGGTCATCAGTCACAAACGGATCAAGGCAGCCGGTTGTATTCTTCCGGTATCACACAGCATGAACATTCCCAAGGAATTAGGATTGCGTCACCGTGCCGCCATGGGAATCTCACAGGAAACGGACGCCCTTTCCATTATTGTTTCCGAAGAAACAGGCGGTATCTCCATCGCTTTCAAAGGAAACTTCCAGCTACGCCTCACAGCCGAAGAACTGGAGCGTATCCTTACCGAATATAAGGTTGACTAACCCCCCTCACCTTCGGTCTTTCAGTTCAGCATCAGTCGCATATACGGACCACCATGGTCAAAAAGCAATTGCGGCAACGCTTCCACCGTATAGTTGCGATCCGCATGAGCGCCTTGCTCCAGTCGGGAACACTGACCATTACGGACCAGATAAACAGCAGGAGCCGCATCCCCCGCCAACAAATCCCCCGTTACTTCCAACGTAAAATCCGCTTCGGGATGCACCCGTGCATAAAGTTTCAACGCATCGAACACACGGACCACCTTTATCTGCGTACAAAAGGCCTCGTCCATCAACCCTCTTTCGGGACAAAGCTCATTTTGTGCGGTTCTCTTCAGTTCGTCCGCCACAACAGGATTTGCGGCCAAACACTCTTTTATCAGCCAATCCTTATTTTTTTGTGGCATCAGGAAAAGCATACCGCAAAGACGCTGGCTACTTTCATTCCGTGCCAGCCATATCCGACCTCCGCTATCCGACATATCCTGCAAAATCACCTGTAAGTCGTCTTTATCGTGAAGCACAGCCGCCGGCATACTCCGGTACACCTGCTCCATAAAGTCAACCATCTCTTCACAGGCAGTTTCCGAGTGCTGGGTAAGAGATATTTCAGACACGGAAAACGGTGTCACAGAAAGACGGTTCACACGCTCTCCCACTCCGTTGCAACAGACATATCCCGACCGGGCATAAAAATCAATCAGTCCATCGCTTGCCGGTATCAGCAACGAAAACACCTTACCTTCTTCATACATATACCGATGCGCTTCAGACAGCAGACTTGTCATCAATCCACGACCACGTTGCTCCGGTAAAGTCGAAGCTCCGGCCACATAGGCCACCGCCACATCCAGCCCCGCATAACTCATGCGATACGGCAAGCGTTGCAAGGCACTGACCACCTTACCGTCCTTACGGAAAAAAGTATTGTTCTGAGGTTTATATTTTCGAGAAAAAAACAAATCCAGAAAAGAGTCGCTGTCTCCAAAACAAAGTTTCCAAAGGGCACGGGTCTGCCACTCCACATGAAGTTCATCATCACTCCGCATCTCACAGGCACATTTCCCCTGCAAAGAGCAGGAAGACCACATACTGTACTTCATCAGTACCTGATGGGGCATATACGAAAGTTTGGCCTTGCGCAATCCCTCAATCCCCAGATCCTCTTCCCGATTGATATAACGATACTGTTCCGGCAAATGATTCACAAACTCCTGATTGATCATGGCATATGCCCCTTCATAGGCTGTATCCGCCTTTTCCACACAGACATCAAAAGTAGAATCATTAATCGGAGCGCCGTAAGTGAAAGCCACTAGTTTTCCATCCACAAAAAGTGTTCCTCCAATAATTCCCAATTCCTCGAAATGATCCAGAGCCCTACGGATGGCCTTTTTCTCAGATTCTACGGCACGCTGCTCTCCCGGAACCGTTTTCTGAGCCGCCCATTCCTCATCCAATTGCAAGCATAATGGAATCAGTTCACGTGTAAGCGGACGATATTCATAATCCGGGTAAAGGCGACGGAATTTATTGGTATGATTGCGTTTCGGTTGTAATTTCTTTCCGGCCAGTGTAGCCAGACTCTCCCGAAGATAAATATAATCGGCATATTCCCGATTCGGGTTAATGACAAACTTGCTGGAACAGATGCCCTGAATATAATGCTTCATCTCCTCGGTTACGCCTAAAATCAGCAATGGATGTCCTAACTGACAAGCATCCTGATGCATCTGTTCAATCACTTCACGCCAGCTACCCTGTCCCAAAGGCATCAGATAAGCCAGATGTCCGTCCGCATAAAAACGGAACAACAAAAAACCGTTCCACTCGGCAATCTCAGTCTGATAAAGGAACTGCCAGGCATACAGATTGACAAAAGCCAGATCGCAATTCTGCAACTCTGTATGTCGGGTATATTCAAGAATCAATTCGCGGTCCTCCAACGAAAGGGTGTGAAAAGAAAGTGCCATAAATCAGTTTGTTTACGAATTAGGAAAACGAAAATAGAAAGATTTTATCAAATCTGGCAGATTCTCAAAAAATAAAATTCTTTTTGTTAGGCTACTTTACCGAAAAATGCGTACTTTTGCAAAGTTGATATTACAAATAGAAAGTATTTATAAAACAACAGATATGGACTTGATCAAAGAAATTGTAGCACGCGCACAGGCAAACAAACAGCGCATCGTGCTTCCGGAAGGAACAGAAGAACGTACATTGAAAGCAGCCAATCAGATTCTGACTGACGAAGTAGCAGATCTGATTATCCTGGGTAATGTAGCCGAGATTGAAGAGGCTGCCAAGAAATGGGGATTGGGAAACATCCACAAGGCAACCATCATCGATCCTGAAACTTCAGAGAAGAAAGAAGAATATGCCGAACTGCTTTGCGAACTCCGCAAAAAGAAAGGCATGACTATTGAAGAGGCACGCAAGAAAGTGCTCGATCCGTTGTATTTCGGCTGTCTGATGATCAAGGCAGGTGATGCAGACGGTCAGCTGGCCGGTGCCCGCAACACTACCGGTGATGTATTGCGTCCAGCATTGCAGATTATCAAGACTGCTCCGGGTATTACTTGTGTTTCTGGTGCCATGCTTCTCTTGACCAAGGCTCCTAATTACGGTAAGAACGGTGTATTGGTAATGGGTGACGTTGCCGTAACTCCGGTTCCGGATGCCAACCAGTTGGCTCAGATTGCCGTTTGTACCGCAGATACTGCCAAGTCAGTAGCCGGTCTTGATCCAAAGGTAGCCATGTTGAGCTTCTCTACCAAGGGTTCAGCCAAGCATGAAGTAGTAGACAAGGTTGTAGAGGCTACCCGCATCGCACGCGAACTGGCACCGGGTCTGAGCATCGACGGCGAATTGCAGGCCGACGCCGCTTTGGTTCCATCAGTAGGAAGCAGCAAGGCTCCGGGTTCTCTGATCGCCGGACACGCCAACGTATTGGTTGTACCGAACCTGGAAGTTGGTAACATCTCTTACAAGCTGGTTCAGCGTCTGGGTAATGCCGAAGCTATCGGCCCTATCCTTCAGGGTATCGCCCGTCCGGTGAACGACTTGTCACGCGGTTGCTCTATCGAGGATGTTTACACCATGGTAGCCATCACCGCAAATCAGGCTATTGCAGCTAAAGAACAGAAATAACAGAATTACCCCACCTTATTACATTATATAAGTATGAAGATATTGGTATTAAACTGCGGCAGCTCATCTATCAAGTACAAACTGTTTGAGATGCCTTCAAAGGAAGTTTTGGCACAGGGCGGTATCGAGAAAATCGGTTTGCCTGATTCATTCCTGAAACTGACTTTGCCTAACGGCGAGAAGAAAATCATCGAAAGATCCATTCAGGAACACACCAGCGGTGTTCAGATGATCTTCGACGTACTGACAGATGCTGAGTTCGGTGTTGTAAAAGACCTGAGCGAGATCGAGGCTGTAGGCCACCGCGTACTCCACGGAGGAAGCAAGTTCAGCGAGTCTGTAGTCATCAACCAGGACGTTATCAACGCTATCGAAGAGTGCTGCGACCTGGGTCCGCTTCACAACCCGGCCAACCTGAAAGGTATCTACGCCGTACAGAAGCTGATGCCACAGGTTCCTCAGATTGCCGTATTCGATACTGCATTCCACCAGACTATGCCGGAACACGCATATCTGTACCCGGTTCCTTACGAACTGTATGAGAAATATGGCGTACGTCGCTATGGTTTCCACGGAACTTCTCACCGCTACGTATCTAAGCGCGTTTGCGAATATCTGAACATTCCGGTTGAAGGTTCTAAGATCATCACTTGCCACATCGGTAACGGTGGTTCTATCGCTGCTATCAAGGACGGTAAGTGCATCGATACCAGTATGGGTATGACTCCGCTGGAAGGTCTGATGATGGGTACCCGCAGCGGTGACATCGACGCCGGTGCCGTATTGTATATCATGAAGAAAGAAGGTCTGACTCCAGACCAGACTTCTGACCTGTTGAACAAGAAGAGCGGTGTGCTGGGTATGTTCAAGCGTTCAAGCGATATGCGCGAGCTGGAAGACGCTGTAGCTAATGGCGAGGATCTGGCTATCCGTACCGAAAACATGTACTTCTACCGCATCACCAAGTACATCGGTGCCTATGCAGCTGCTATGGGCGGCGTAGACGTAATCCTGTTCACTGGTGGTGTTGGTGAGAACCAGGCTACTGCACGTGCAGGTGTCTGCAAGACTCTGGGCTTCCTGGGTGTTGAAATCGACATGGAGAAGAACAAGGTACGCAGCAAAGAGGCTATCATCTCTACCGAGAACAGTAAGGTTACCGTTTGTGTCATCCCAACTGACGAGGAGCTGATGATCGCTACCGACACTATGGAACTGCTGAAGAAATAATTTTCAGAAAAGAACCTGAATATATGCGAGGGGATGCCAGTTTTGGCATCCCCTCGCTATATATTAAGGAAGCTTACAGCAAAATACTGTTTCCATTTACACAAAATTTTGGACAGCGTCATTCAATCTTTAATATAAAACAAATGGGATTCGACTCACGAAATCCCATTTGTTTAGGCAAAACCTATAAGGTCGTATGCAGAGCTATGTGTGTGAAGTTATTGCGAGCCTCGCTACTGCATTGTTTCCGAAATACGCATTAGGTGTACACTTCCTGCGAAACTTTCGCGCCTAATTCTTTTGTCAAATCAATATTAGTCCATTTTGTGAACATGAATTTATGTCGGCGAAAATACCTTTCTATCAAAACTTGTTTAGCATTATCTATTTGCATAACCTTGCACATAATCTTCCGATCATTATGAGTTATGAATGGACATGCCAATAAATCTAGTGCAAGAATAATTAATTCTGCATCTTTCCTTTTATCTGGCAAATTTACGGATTTAAATTTATTGTTTATTCCCTCCATTAGATTTTTTTTGTCACTCATAAATTCTTTTGTATTACCATAATAATACAAAAGAATGATGATTGACAGAACATTAAGCTTGGATGCATCAAATTTATCATTTTCTGTGCCAAATAAATGGTTATTTAGAGTCTTAGAATCTATTCTATAATGTCTTGGCATAGATTTTAAAGTTATCAAAAAATACAATGTTTCTATTTGTGCGTTAATGTCAAATGAAGTTGTTTTGAACACTATCGTTATTTCATTTTGTATCTTTTTGAATATTTCATCTCGCAATGCAAGTGAGAATCTTTTAATTATCCTCCCATCTTTCTCTTTATAATTACTTCCCAAATAGATAATCAAATTATTCAATATGTTCATCATTTTAAGCGTGGTATTTACTCGTTTGCAGTCAGAGTACAAAAAGAATATTACATCTATCATCCCATAAAGATATCGATGTAGCATCTTCTCCATTTGGTGGATTTTCTTTTGGCATTCGTCCTCACGTTTCTGCTGTTCAATGGCTTTAGATAATACGTAAAAATTTTTATCAAACTTCTTCAAAAGAGACTCGAGCTTTGTAGAGATTACGGCCAGAGTATAGTTCATGATATCCTTACTTTTCACATTATTTTCAATCATTAATGATTTGAACGCTCGATTGACTTCTTTAGAATTGATATAAATAAAGTCTTTACATTCTAATGCTTCCTCAATTTTTTTATCATCAACATCATCTATTTTCTCCTCTTCAGCGATTTCATCTTCCAGTACATTTTCTATATCTTGGCTAGATTTACGCATTCTTATAAAATCTGATAATAACGTGTCAATCTTAATTTTAGACATTGAAATAGGTGTAATAAATGGACGTTCCCAATCATCACTTTTTTCTTTACTAATACATAACTTATATTCATGTAGCAAATGTTCAAAAGCAGACATGGCTTGTTCAAGGACTTTTGTATCATTATAATAAAAGAAAATGTCATCAACATATCTATAACAGCTATAATGCTCGTTATTTTTATAACCTGCATCCCAAAGAGTCTGCTTTACCTTTTTATCTATATATTGGAGGATTACTTCCGCAAAGATTCTAGAAAATTCCGGACCTATAACAATACCATTTGTTTCATTATAATTCATTCTTTGCATTATACCGTCCCAATCATCTCCGAAAGACTTACCTTTTCCTCTAAAATGTCTTTTATGTTCGTCCTTACCTCCACTAACAGCCCAAGTGATAGAATGAGTGTATATGCTATCAAAACAACTTTGAATGTCAAACTTGTGCAAATGTTCAAATCGCTTCTCTGCATTTTGATATCTATAATCTTCATAAAACTTATAGATATTAGAGTATTCTTTATAACTAAAATATGTTTTGAGATTTTCATACTCATTGAAGAATAACTCCAGTTTGTCTATCTTTTGACCAAGTAATATATGGTGTAATCTGTCTTTGTAATAAAAATAGCAAGCCACACGTTCAGGATGTCTCAATGAGAACTCATCCTGCCCACAATAATATAACATTAAGCTCTTATATTTTTCATAAAATGACACTATTTCCATTTGGCTCACAGGATGGATTAGTGCAAGTCGACGAAGTTTGTGTGGTTTGTGTTTAATCTTATATAAAAACGGAATACTAACAACTTTGTCTTTGAATTTAAATTGATTATCTGGTAGAATTGTTAGGTCTTTATTCGAATACGGAGAGAAGATGAAATTTAACACAGCTAACGCATCCTGATCGATATCTTTTTTCCAAGACAATTCAGTCCCGTCAAATTTTATCCCATTGCTGACAAGATATCTGTAGAAATAGCGATTAGTAAAAATTACTGGCAACTCATATGGAAGAACATCGGATAATAACACTCGTTCTTTCTTGTATTTAAGGCGTATTTTTCTTCTTGTTTTCATGATAACCATTCGTTTATTTCCGCTACTCTTTGAGGGTTGAACTTAAACATAATACGATCATGCCATCGCTGCTGAAAGTTAATGTCATCTACCTTTTTTTTGATTGAATTTATATATTTTGTCCTATCAGCCCCCCCTTTTAATACCTCGCTATATGGCGTTATTGGTTTGGATGACAGGTAAGAAGTTAGATCATCTAAATCATTATAATCAGTCAAAAGGTCATTCCCAAAAAACAATCCAGCTTTAACCCTTTCTTTAGATTTAGTTAATCCTTAATTCCGCAACACTTTGATTTAAATTAATTTATAAGTTCCTGAGCAACA
>OKWR01002239.1_pt1 | contig 10789 bp, 7 predicted proteins | sample 1607101 | NCBI WGS metagenome assembly OKWR01 (sample SAMN04414076, study PRJEB24778) | human gut metagenome | material: faecal | host: Homo sapiens
GATATTGCTGTTGTATTATATTCGAAAGTAAATAGTTGGTTTGTAACAAAATGAATAATTGAAAGGAGGTGCTTTGTCACTGTGTCTTAGTGTGTATTAGGTCGGCAGTGATGGAGTATGAACTATTTAATATTTGAATTATGAAAAAAAGTAAAATTGTATTTTTATTAAGCATATTATCGGTCTCTGCTTTGACATGTATAGTCTGTGCAGGGAAATCCTTTTTCCGTTTATGGGGCATTGGCCTTAACGAATTTAGAGGCTTTAGCTAATGGAGAAGGAGGAGCGACAGGAACGACTACTGGAGAGTATGTTTATTATGATTTTAATGGACAAAGATGGTATGGGGTAGAGAATGAAGGAACAGGAAAGTGGTTTCCGAAATTCGATAAATGCTATATACAGGGGAAATCATGTGTATTGTATTATCGGTTCGGGAAATTGTTGGAATGGAACCTCCTGTATTCATTGAATTAAATAATTGATAAATCGGATGTCAGAAAATGAGTTATTATTTTTCTGACATCCATTAAATGAAAAGTGACGATGCTTAGATTACTTAAATTTTTGTTATTATTTTCTTTATTTTTTGTCTCCTGTCGTTCAAAAAATAAAGTCGAACAACCAATGATTAAAGATTTTGATTTATTACAGCGTGCTAATAATGATTATACTACAATAGATTTAGAACATGCGGAAGAATTGGCCTATCGTGAACTTATTGATAGTATTCGTTATATATCCTTAGGAGATGAATGTGGAGTAATGGGAAATATTGCCAATATAATTACTTATAAAGGACGTTTTTATATTCAGGAAGAGCAGTTCGATCGGGTTTTTATTTATGACGATACTGGTAGATGTTTAAAAAAGATAGATAATAAAGGACGTGGTCCGGGCGAATATTTAAGAATAGAATCTATAGATATAAATACGGAAAAAGAGGAACTGATGCTCGTTGATGGTATGTCGGATAAACTTTTTTTTTATGATTTAGGCGGGAATTTTAAATCTATTCATTCCATACGGTATTTTCAAACAGAGAATACTCTATGTTTAAGAGATAGTGTATTTCTTCATATATCTGCTCCTTCTCAAAATTTTGGAAATGAGGGATTATATGGATATGCTTTGGTATTGTCAAAAGGTAATGAAAATTTTCTTAAAGGGTATCGTTATTTACCTCTTCAAGTAGGATATAAGGGAGGAGGGCAAATCTTTAAAGGATATGAACGTTCATGTTATCATCCAATCTATTCAGATACAATTTATCAAATATTATCCGATACAACTTATGGACCGATTTTCTATTTTAAAATAAAAAATTCAAGTTGGGAAAAGTATCATAATTCAGATAGATTTGTTGATATAGATGGAAGTGAAGAAGGAGTGTTTACGTTACTTTACGAAAATCAGGATTTTTTTCTAGGATACATAGCCGATAAAAAAAAGAAAGGTAATTATATGCAGCCTTTTTTGTATGATAAAATGAAAGATAAGACTTATCTATTGAGGTGGTGCGATTATTATGAACATTTGAAGGAACTCGACTACTTTGAGGGATATGAGGCACGCGGAATATTTGAAGATTACTTTATTGCTCACGTAAGTTTTTCGACTCTTGATCAATATAATATATTCGAGCGCGTGAAAGATGGGGCTCTTAAAATTACAAATCCGGAGTTGGAAAGAGTAATCCAGAATTTGAATACAGATTCGAATCCGGTTTTGATCCTGACGAAGTTTAAACATTTATGATATGCAAAGGTTTATGAGATGGCCTTTATTACTGGCTATCGTGGTAAGTATTTTTTAACGGGAAACGAAAATAAATAAGTTATGGCAGATGGGAAAATAAATAGACCGTATGGGGGAGTCTTGTTATTGGGAATCTTTTTAACTCCTTTGTTATCGTTAGGTCATGATTATGCTGATGGTATAATTACCGCCAAATATTTCCGTTTTGCAGAAGTTGTCGGGATTGGTTTATTGCTGACATGGATGGTGGCATGGAAACGGAATTTTCAATTCTGTTTCAGATGGGTGGATGTCGGTGTGGTGCTGTTCGCTTTGTATGGGGTGGGAAGTTTTTTGTTGAATGATTTCAGGGGAGAAACGCAAACGTTGTTATTGATATTATTAGTGGGACTGTATTTTGTGTGTCGGGGTTTGGGAGGATGGAAGGTTTCTCAGAGGTTGCTTTTTACCTTTGTTTTATTGCTCGCCGGGAGCATCGAAGCGATATGGGGATTTTTACAGGTATACGGTTGGGCTGATCAATACCATAGCTTATACCGCTTGACCGGGAGTTTTTTTAATCCGGGCCCCTACAGCGGTTTTCTGGCGGTGATATTACCGGTGGCTTTGCATACTCTGTTAGGGCCGAAGCCTCTTTGCCGGGTTGATAAAATCGTGTACGGACTCGGAGTTATTTGTTTGGTTTCGATCATCCTGGTTTTACCGGCCGGCATGAGCCGGAGTGCCTGGGTGGCTGCCGGAGCCGGTTGCGGAGTTGTTGTGTGGAGGCAGAAACGCTCGAGGGAATACGTTAGGAGGGGAATAGGGCGGATAGGACGAGGTTGGAAAAGATGTTGGCTGGGGGGTATTTTATTACTGGGATTATCGATCGGGGGTGGATTGTATTTGCTGAAAAAGGATTCCGCCGATGGACGTTTGTTGGTATGGAAAATGGATCTGGCGGTGATGCGTTCCCAACCTTGGCTAGGTGTCGGTATCGGTCGGTATCCGGGTGCTTTAGGAGAAGCTCAGGCGGTTTATGCAAACAGTCCTGCAGATCCGCGGGAAGAATATGTGGCTGATGCTCCTGAATATGGTTTCAATGAGTTTTTGCAATTGGGAGGTGAATATGGTTTGATCGGTTTGTGCTTGTTTTTATCGATAACGGGTATAGCGTCGGGAGGGCTGTTTAAAAGGAACACGCAGCAAACCGGTGGAGTATCGGGCGCTTTAAGCGCATTTCTGGTATTCGCTTGTTTTTCCTATCCTTTGCATATGTTACCGATGGCGATGCTGTTTGTGCTGTTATTGGCGTGGAGTGTGAATGTCGGTGCGAAAGGAGTAAGGATAAGACGCTGGGCAGGACAAATCCTGTGGTTACCGGTTATGGTACTGGGGCTTGTTGCTGCCTGGAGATTGACAGAAAAGGAAACCGCCTATAAAACATGGAAAACCGCAAGGGCTTATTTCCGTCAGGGAGATTATCAAGAGGCTTTAAACCGGTATACACCTTTATTTTCTGCCCTATCCGACCGGCCGGCTTTTGTGTTCGAGTTTGGCGAATGTCAATTTCAAAACGCCCAATATGGAAATGCGACGGCGATTTTTTTGTGGGCGGCGGAACTCAGTGCCGATCCGATGGTGTATAATAAGCTCGGGAAAAACTATCAGGCCCTGAAACAATATGACCGGGCCGAGAAAGCTTATGTCCAGGCTGCTCATATGATTCCCCATCGCATTTATCCGCTTTACCTGCTGGCTTTATTGTACCGGGAAATGGGAGATATGGAAAAGGCCCGTGATATGGCCCGGCAGGTAATCGACCAAGAACCCAAAGTGTGGTCACCTGCAGTGGAAGAAATGAAGACAGAAATGAAACAATTATAATGATTTTTGCTTACCCTAAATAACAAATGTGATGATGAAAATCCTATATTTTTACTTATCTGGCTTGTTGTTGCTGTGGAGTAGCTGTCAGCGGCCGACGATGCTCGATTTTGCGTTGCGGTATGCCGGGGAAAACCGCGTGGAACTGGAAAAGGTACTCGACCACTACCGGAATGATTCGCTGAAGTATCGGGCGGCCGTTTTTTTGATCGGGAATATGCCTTATCATTATTTCTATACAGGTGCGCAGTTGGATAGCCTCAGGCAAGGATACCGGTGGATGCAACGGACCGGACTAAGTGCCAAAGCGGTCAAACACAAATTGTGGAAGACTTTCGGCGAGCCTGATGTCAGGAGGTGGACGAAACGCAACGATGCCCGGTCGGTTACGGCCGATTTCCTTATCCGGCATATCGATTATGTATTCGGGGTGTGGGAGAAGCGGCCCTGGGCTTCGTATTATTCTTTCGAAGATTTTTGCGAATTTGTCCTGCCTTACCGGATTGAAAGGGAACCCCTGGAATTTTGGCAAGAGGCGTATGTACGGCGTTACGGACGGTTGTGCGACTCGCTCTGTGCCGTGAATCCGGATGTGGTGTTTGTCGCTTCGGCTCTGAACGATCACTTACGGGCCGAGCAGAATTGGTATGCATCTTCCGATTTGTCGTTTGTGGAGCCTTGCAGTTACTGGACGAACGATTCGGAGGTTGCCGGGAGTTGTCGGGGTTCAATGTGGCCCTGTTCCGGGCATTGGGGATCCCTTGCGGAATCGACCGGGTGGTGCAGAATCCCCACCGGATCGGTTCGCATATGTGGACATTTATGGTGGATACCAATGGGCGAAAGCTTCCCTACCTGTGGAATTACTATAATATCGACCGGGAGGAACGCATGGAAGAAAAGTATGGAAAGGTGTACCGGGATTATTTCAGCGTACAAACCACTAATTGGGCTGTGTCTTATCCCGACGAAGATATTCCGGGGATACTGAAAAAACCTTTTTTGCGGGATGTGTCGGACGAGTATTTCGGCCGGAATGTAGCGGTTGTACCCTTGTACGATTCGGCGGGCGATGGCCGGGTGTGCTACCTGGCGGTCTTCAATAATGCCGGCTGGTCGCCGGTAGCGGTAGGGACTGCAGCCGGTTTTCAGGGGGTATTCAATAATATCGATACGGCGATTGTCTATTTGCCCGTATACCACAGGGAAGGAAAGTTGACGGCGGCCGGCGATCCTTTTATTTATACGAAGAATCATGAAGTGAAATCCATCCGTGGTGGGAACGAAAGAGTACAAAAGATGCATCTGGTGAAAAAATATACCGGGACGGCTATGGATCGCTTGCTGCTGGATTTGATGGTACAGGGGGTATTCGAAGGAGCGAATACGCCGGATTTCCGGGATGCCGTGGTGCTCCACCGGATTACTAAAGTGCCGCTTCCCGATTCGAACTGGGTACGGGTGAACTGTCCGTCGGAATTTCGCTATCTGCGTTACCGGGGACCGAAAGGTTCCAATAGTTGTATTGCAGAGGCGATGTTTTTCGATGCGGACGGTAAACTGATCCGGGGGGCCTGTATCGGTACACCTTCGGCGGAGAACGGAAAGACCTGGGATTGTACAAAAGTTTATGATGGGAGCAAACATACCTATTTTGCCGCTCAGGATGCCGATACCTCCTGGGCCGGTTTGCAGTTGGCGATACCTGTCCGCGTCAGCCGGATCTGTTACATTCCCCGGAACGACGATAATTTTGTCAAACCGGGCGACCTATACGAACTGTTGGTGTGGGACCGGGGACAATGGTACACGATGGGACGGCAGGTGCCCGACACCTATGGACTCGATTATGAGGGAGTTCCTGCCGGACACCTCTACTGGCTGAGGGATCTCACCGAGGGAGTGGAAGAACGGATATTTACGTACGAACAGGGAAAACAGGTGTGGTGGTAGGAAGTTTGTACGATTTTTGCATCTAAAAAAATTTTTGTTGCATTCTTTTTCTTTCGTTCATACTATTTTTAACCTCACTTAACGGAGCGGAAATGGGAGGATAGAAAGAAAAGTAACGGTGGAGAGTAAATTTTTATAAAAATTGAATATGGTAAAAAAAATCGTTGGAACAGGAGTATTACTTGTCCTGGCTTTGGCGTTGCAAGCCGGAGTGAAAATGTATACTTTAAAGTCGCCGGACGGTAAAGTGAAACTCGAAGTGACTGCCGGACAGGGGATAGCTTATTCACTTTTCTATGATGGCCGGCTTTTATTAAAACCTTCCCGGATAGCCCTTCATACCGACCTGCCGGAAGCCGATCATTGGGAAAATATCCGTATAACGGGAACAAAACAGAGGCATGTGTCGGAGACGGTACAGGCTCCGTTCTATCGGGTGAAGGAGTTCGGAATCGATTGTAATGAACTCGAACTCCGGTTGAACAATGGTTTTTCACTGCTGATGCGGGCCTATAACGATGGTATGGCCTATCGGTTCGTGGCCGGCCGGAAAGGAGAGATGACAGTGGTGGAGGAGAGGGCCGAATTTAATTTTGCTGATGATTTCGAAGCCTATATACCGTATTCTACCAATCCGAAAGATCCCTGGAATATGGCTTTTCAAAATTTTTACACCAAAGCTCCTCTTACACAATATAATACAGAGTTACCTGCTTTTTTACCCTTGACTGTGGATGCCGGTGCGGTGAAACTGACCTTACTGGAATCCGATTTGGAAGCTTATCCGGGCATGTTCGTCTGTGGAGATGGAAAAACGCCGGCTTTGAAAGGGGTGTTTGCAGCCTATCCTCAGGAAACGTTTAAGAATAAGTGGCGTTGTCAGGAGACGGTGAAAACCCGCAGGCCTTATATTGCGCGGGTAGCCGGTAAACGTACCTTTCCCTGGAGAATTATGGCAGTGACTGCAGAAGATACTCAGATGCCGGTGAATCATCTGGTGTATGCGCTGGCAGCTCCTAACCGGATCGGTGATTACAACTGGATAAAACCCGGGAAAGTGGCCTGGGAATGGTGGAACGACTGGGGGATCAGCGGAGTGGATTTTAAAGTAGGAATCAATACGCCGACTTATAAACATTATATCGACTTTGCTGCGGAACAAGGAATCGAATATGTGGTGCTCGACGAAGGTTGGTCGGATCCCAAACAGGGAGATATCATGACCACTGTTCCGGAGATCGATTTACCGGAATTGGCCGAATATGCCCGCAACAAAGGGGTCGGACTGATTCTGTGGGCGGTGATGAACGTGCTGGACGAGCAGCTCGAAAAGGCTTGCCGGTATTATGCCGGTATGGGGATTAAGGGCTTCAAAGTCGACTTCCTCGACCGGGATGATCAGAAAGCGGTAGAGATGGTTTACCGGATCGCGGAAACTACTGCAAAATATAAGCTGTTCGTGGATTTTCACGGTATGTATAAACCGACCGGAATCAACCGTACTTTCCCGAATGCGATCAATTTCGAAGGAGTATTCGGCATGGAGGAACTGAAATGGAGTAATCCCGATATGCCTTTGTACGACGTAACTATGCCTTTTATTCGTATGATGGCCGGGAATGTGGATTATACCCAGGGAGCTATGCGGAATGCAGTGAAAAAGGACTTCAGGGATATTTACAGTAGCCCGATGAGTCAGGGGACCCGTTGTCATCAATTGGCTACTTATATCGTGTTCGACAGTCCGTTGGTGATGTTGTGTGATGCACCGACCGCCTATCGCAAAGAACCCGAATGTACCCGCTTTATCGCCGGTTTACCCGTTGTGGCCGATGAAACCCGGATATTGCAGGGGAAAATGGGAGAATATATCGTCACAGCCCGGCGGGTGGGGGAAGACTGGATTGTCGGAGGACTGACCGATTGGGAAGCACGTACGGTGGATTTGGATTTGAGTTTCTTGCCGGAAGGGATGTTCCGGGCTGAAATTTTCTGCGACGGTATAAATGCGGATAAAAAGGGAGAGGATTACCGGCATGAATATCGTGATGTAAAAAGAGAGGATCGGTTGAAGATGCAACTTGCTCCGGGAGGAGGATTTGCTATCAGGTTGAAGAAAAATCATAACTGATAAAATTATAAACTTATGAAAATTATTCCTGTTATTTTATTATTGGTGTTCAGTTGTGCCGTTTGTGCACAGGAGCTGAAAGAAAAATATGCCGAAGCAGATGGGTTCAGGCAAAAGTATGAGGCCGGATATTTTGGAGGGAATATCACTCCCCGCTGGATCGGAAATACACATTTTTGCTGGTATGCGGTCAAGACTCCTGCAGGTACTGATTTTATACTGGTGAATGCCGGTAAACGACAGAAACAACCGGCTTTCGATCAGAAAGCTATGGCTAAAGCATTGACGGCTGAACTGGGACGAAAAGTGGAACCCGGGAAAATGCCTTTCCGGGAGATTGTGTTTTCGGACGATCTGAAACAACTGACTTTTGTGACCGAAGGCATGAAATATACTTACGACCGGAATAAAAATAAGGTGATCGGTAAGGTGAAAGAAGAACCCCGCCGCCGGGAAGGCCACTGGGGAGGTGTGAATGAAGAGAATTGGCAGGGAGCTACTCCTTCGCCCGATGGAAAAAAAGAAGCCTTTGTCAGTGAAGGAAATCTGTTTGTCCGTGATATAAGTAGCGGCAAGGTGAACCGGCTGAGCTACGACGGAGCCCCCGGAGAATACTATTCTTCTTTTATCAGCTGGTCGCCGGATTCCCGGAAATTGGTGAGTTGTAAATACCGCCCCGCCTGGATCCGGAAATTGAAGACCGTCGTGTCTTCGCCTGCCGGACAACTGCAACCCAAAATGGAAGAGATCGATTATGTGAAACCGGGAGATGCCCTGCCTGTCAAACGACCGGTATTGTTTCTGGTGGAGGAAGGACGACAGGTAAATATCGAGTTTGCCGAACCGGAAAAACAGTTTAACCTGAACAATATCCGTTGGGCCGATGACAGTCGTTCTTTTACTTTCGATTATAACAAACGGGGACATCAGGAATATATAGTTTATAAAGTCACCGGGGACAACCCGAAGGCTCAAGTGCTGATCGGGGAGAAGATGCCTACTTTTGTTTATTATAATTTGCTGTATCGCTACGATCTGAAAGACCGGAACGAGATCCTCTGGATTTCGGAGCGTGACGGATGGCGCCATCTTTATCTCTATGATGCGGATAACGGTCAGGTGAAACGACAACTGACCAAAGGGGAATGGGTAGTGAAACGGGTGTTGCATGTGGACGATGCCGCCAGGGTGGTTTATTTGGTAGGGTGCGGAAAAGATGCCGGTGAAGATCCCTATCTCGAGAAAGTATACCGGCTGAATATAGAGAATGGAGAATTGCTCTGCCTGACACCTGAAAATGGAAACCATCAAGTGGAATTTTCCAGGGATTATACCTATTTTACAGATAGCTGGTCCCGGATCGATTGTCCGCCGGTAGCTGCTTTGCGTAGTGCGAAAGACGGATCGGTCTTGTTGTCTTTGGAAAAGGCCGATATCAGCAAGATGCTGGCAGAAGGGTGGAGAATGCCTGAAGTGTTTTGTGCTAAAGGAAGAGACGGAGAAACCGATATTTGGGGAGTTATCGTCCGTCCGGTAGATTTCGACCCGTCCAAAAAATATCCCGTAATCGAGTATATCTATGCCGGACCACACGATTCTTTTGTCCCGAAATCTTTCACCGTATCTCCGGTAGATGCCGCTTTGGCGCAATTGGGCTTTATCGTGGTACAGATCGACGGAATGGGGACGGCTAACCGTTCGAAAAAATTCCATGATGTATGTTGGAAAAACCTGAAAGACGGAGGCTTTCCCGACCGGATCGCCTGGATGAAGGCTGCGGCGGCTAAATATCCTGAGATGGATATCGACCGGGTTGGGATTTATGGCTGCTCGGCAGGCGGACAAAATGCGATGGGAGCTGTATTGTTCCACCCTGATTTTTATAAAGTGAGTGTCGCTGCTTGCGGTTGCCATGATAACCGGATGGATAAGATCTGGTGGAATGAACAGTGGATGGGGTATCCCGTCGGAAAAGAATATGAAGAATGCTCCAATACGGTGAATGCTTATCGTCTGCAAGGGAAATTGATGCTGATCCTGGGGGAATTGGACGATAATGTCGATCCTTCGACAACTTTCCAGGTGGTGAATGCTTTGATCGGTGCCGGTAAAGAGTTTGAATTTGTAGTATTGCCCAACCAGCGGTATACGATGGGCGGAGCTTACGGTGAACGGAAAAGACGGGATTTCTTTATCCGGCATTTACAAGGCCTGCAAACTCCGGATTGGAATAAAGAGGAAAAGAAATAAAATCGAATCATAAATAAAAAGCTTATGAAAAAAAGAGTGATGACTTTTGTTGCCGCATGTCTGGCACTGAGTGTGTGTGCTCAGAAGAATGGACATACCGGTTATCCCATTACCCCGGTTCCTTTTACAGCTGTAAAAGTGAACGATGCCTTTTGGGGACAACGACTGAAAGCCAGCCGTGAAGTGACGATTCCGCTGGCATTCAGTAAATGCGAAGAAACAGGACGCTACAAGAATTTCGAAATGGCCGCTAATCCCGGTCCTCATAATAAAGTAACCGGATTTTCTTTTGACGATACCGATGTGTATAAAACGATCGAAGGGGCCAGCTATCTGTTGCAGACGTATCCGGATGAAAAATTGAAAAAATATATCGACAGTGTGCTGGTGATCGTTGCCAGGGCACAGGAACCGGACGGATATCTGTATACTTCCCGGACGATGAATCCGGAACACCCCCATGAATGGGCCGGATCGAAACGCTGGGAAAAAGTGGAAGACCTGAGCCACGAGTTTTATAACCTGGGGCATATGGTTGAAGGGGCTGTCGCTCACTATCAGGCTACCGGACAGAAAAACTTTCTGAATATTGCGATCCGCTATGCCGACTGTGTTTGCCGTGAGATCGGTGATAAACCCGGACAGCAGGTGAAAGTGCCCGGACATCAGATCGCCGAGATGGCTTTGGCGAAGTTGTATGTGGTGACCGGGGATAAAAAATACCTGGATGAAGCGAAATTTTTCCTGGATAAGCGGGGATATACGGAACGGAAAGACGAATATAGCCAGGCTCATAAGCCGATTCTGGAACAGAACGAGGCCGTCGAACAT